>OJQL01001784.1_pt1 | contig 14474 bp, 9 predicted proteins | sample 1598731 | NCBI WGS metagenome assembly OJQL01 (sample SAMN03922510, study PRJEB24848) | human gut metagenome | isolation source: stool sample | host: Homo sapiens | place: Germany | collected 2010-02
ATTTAAATTATTTAATTGTTAGAACTAAAATTTCGACGTTTTACACCTCTTACAGTCTGCAAAAATAGGGGAAATAGATTGATTGAGCAAGGAATTAAAGAAATAATTCCTTAATCGGCAATCTTTCCGATTTTTTCACCGCTGGCTGCCTTCTTGCGCAGCGCGCGGGGAGTGTCGCCAAAAGAGTCTTTGCAGAAGTGCGCAAAGTGGGACAGGGAATCGAATCCGTATCGGTTGCAGATTTCCGTTATGCGCATTTTAGTGTGTTGAAGGTCTTCCAGGATACCTTCTCGCTTCTTCTCCAGTATCCATTCGTACACAGGTACACCGTAGAGGTTCTTGAAAAGCCGGCGGAAAGTAGTGGTGGTATAACCGCCCAGATGTGCAAATTCTTCCACGTTCTTCACAGTGCTGTAATTTTGCATCACGAAGTAATGGAAACTTTCCGTGTAGGTGCTGATAGGGTAGAAGAAAGAACTTAATTGCGGCAAGGGGTAGAAGTTGGTAATCAGGAAAACCAGCTCTTTGCACTTCAGCTCAATGTATTTGCTGCAAGGGGATTCCTCATTGAGGAATTCGGGCATACTGGTGATTAGATGAAAGATCCTTTCGCTCATAATCATCGGAGTATAGGTGAGAGGGGCTTCTGCTTGTTCCATCACTTCCTTGTAACGGTCTTCGCAAAGCAACGGCAGTTCGTTGAACCAGTACACAATGTATTCGACATCTGTAAGTGCCAGGAGTTCTATCTTTGAGCCGATGGCTTGCAGGATGAACTGTTTTTCACGCAATATGTTTCCCGGATATTCTTCGCTATTGATAAGCAGCTCGCCTTTTATCATAAAAATCATACAGTTTTGCGTACACTTATCCTTCGGGATATGCTCTCCCTTAGGTAAGTTTTTATGTGCAAGGATGTTCTCTGCGGCTCTGGGGCATCCTTCACAGTTTGTATATTGTATGCAAAAAGAATCTCCTGACATGAGTTTTATTTCATGAATTGTTATCTTCGGGGAACAAAGATAAGCTTTTTTGCGGAAAATGAAATGTTTTCTTGTATTTATGTTTTAGTGAAAAGTTTAATATGATTGTCTTTATTATAGTGGAATGTATATTTATAACTAAATGCACGATTGTATTATGAAAAACGAAAACGTTTTATTGGCTATGGCCGGCATGGCTGTGTTGTCTGCCGAAGCCATCGCCCAAAAGCCTGCGAACATTATTCTTATTAACTTGGATGATGCCGGAAACGGTGATTTCTCCTGCCGGGGGGCAATCGGTTATCAGACTCCGCATATCGACTGGATGGCTGCCAACGGAATGTCGATGAATAACTTTTATGCGGTTCAGCCTATCAGTGGCGCATCGAGGGCGGGATTGATGACGGGATGCTATCCGAACCGTATCGGGTTTGCCTATGCCTTGAATCCGGGTTCGCCTTATGGCATCAGCGAGCAGGAAGAGACGGTGGCGGAGTTGCTGCGTGACAAGGGGTATGCTACTGCCATCTTCGGGAAATGGCATTTGGGGGATGAGAAGAAATTCCTGCCGCTTCAGCATGGTTTTGATGAATATTACGGGTTGCCTTATTCGAACGATATGTGGCCTAATCATCCTCAATATAAGTTTCCCGACCTTCCTTTAATTAAAGGGAATGATATTATCGGCTATAATACGGACCAGACGCGGCTGACAACCGATTACACGAATTATGCGGTTGACTTTATTCACCGGAACGCAAACGATAAACCGTTCTTTTTGTATCTGGCACATTCGATGCCTCATGTACCGTTGGCGGTATCCGACAAGTTTAAAGGAAAGAGCAAACAAGGCTTGTATGGAGACGTGATGATGGAATTGGACTGGAGCGTGGGAGAAATCCTGCGGACTATCCGCGAAGAAGGGATTGAAGACAATACGCTGGTGATTCTCACTTCGGATAACGGTCCGTGGGCTAATTACGGCAATCATGCCGGTTCGTCCGGCGGACTTCGGGAAGCAAAGGCGAATACATTCAATGGCGGTACACGCGTACCTTGTTTCTTTTATTGGAAAGGGAAAATACAACCGTCCGGCGTATGCAATAATCTGTATTCCAATATTGATATTCTGCCGACTTTAGTAGAGATTGCGGGGGCGAAAATGCCTGAAAAGAAGATAGACGGGGTGAGTATGATGCCCACGTTGACGGTAGACCCTACGATTGCAGTACGCAAATATCTTTGTTTCTATTATCATAAAAATTCGTTGGAAGCGATAACCGACGGGAGTTATAAGTTGGTGTTTCCTCATAAATATGTGTCTTATGACAGCCAGGTGCCCGGCAATGACGGACTTCCCGGAGAATTGGGACAGGGTGAAGTCAAGGAGTGCGAACTGTATGACCTGCGACGGGATATGGGCGAGCGTGTGAATGTAATTACTCAACATCCGGAAGTGGTACAGGATTTGATGAGAGAAGCTGACGTATGGCGCGAAGAATTGGGAGATGACCTGACCGGACATCAGGGAAAAGCGAGAAGGGAAGCCGGTAAATCGGATAAGACTATGCAATCGGAGAAGGCTGTCAAGCCGAATAAAACTGCCAAGTCGGGCAAGGTTGCCAAATAAATTCGGAAAGTATATGATTAGAGTCAATATCTGCCGGGCTACACTATCCTCACCTATATTAATTATCCTGTTAGTCTGGGGAGTCTTCTCTCTTTTCGCTGTGGATTCAATGGCATCGGTTTCCTATCGGAACTTAATTCCCGTACCTGTGTCGGTAGTAGAAAAAGAAGGGGCTCCATTCATCGTGAATGGACAGACAAAGGTGCTTTATTCGGGGAATCATCCCGAATGGAAATCTGTTGCGGGCTTGCTGGCTGCTTGTCTTTCGGAAAGTACCGGGTATCCGGTGGCTGTTGGAAAGACAAAGAAGCTGTTGCGTTCTAATGAAATTCTTTTCAAAAGGAATCCCTTGCTACGAAAAGAGGGGTTCAAATTAGAAGTCACGGAAGATAATATGGTAATTGAGGCAGCAGACCTAGCGGGAGCTTTTTATGCGGTTCAGATGTTGCGGCAGTTGTCGCTTCCAACGGTAGCAGGAGAAGTAGCCGTGCAAAGAAAGGAACTGAGTTTTCCCCCTGTGGCGTTGGAAGATTACCCTTCCATGCCTTACAGGGGAGCCATGCTTGATGTGAGCCGTCATTTCTTCTCGGTCGCGCAGGTGAAACGCTATATCGACCTGTTGGCTTTTCACCGTCTGAATCATTTTCACTGGCATCTGACAGACGACCAGGGATGGCGGATAGAAATAAAAAAATATCCGAACCTGACGAAAGTCGGTGCATGGAGAGGGGCGGACAAATATGGCGGTTATTATACACAGGAAGAAATAAAAGACGTGGTGGCTTATGCTGCCGAAAGATTTATAACGATTATCCCGGAAATAGACATGCCCGGTCATACGCAGGCGGCATTAGCGGCATATCCGCAACTGGGCTGTACAGGGAAGGCTTATGAAGTGGCTACAGAAGTTGGTGGAGTCCATAAAGATGTGATGTGTGTAGGGAATGATTTTACCCTTCCCTTTGTAAAAGACGTATTGAAAGAAGTTGCCGGTTTATTTCCGGGGCAGTTTATCCATATCGGCGGTGACGAAGTACCTAAAGACCGTTGGAAGCAATGCAACGCTTGCCAGAAGGCAATCGGGAAGTACGGATTGAAAGACATCGGTCAGCATACGGCAGAGGAGTTTCTGCAAAATACATTCAATGAGGAAATAGCAGGTTATCTGCGTGGACTGGGAAAGCGGATGATTGGCTGGGATGAAGTGCTTTCCGATAGTTTGAGCCGGGATGTTACCATTATGTCCTGGCGTGGGCTGGGGCGTGCCACCGCTGCCCTTCGCAAAGGGCACTCTGTGATTGTTTCCGCAGATTCCCATCTGTACCTGAATCATTATCAGACGATAAACTCGGAACAGGAACCTCGTGCGACCGGCGGACTGGTAGAAATGAAGAAAGTCTTTGAGACGCCTTTCTTTTCTCCGCAACTGACTGCGGCTGAAAAAGAAAGAGTACTGGGCGCGGAAGCTTGCCTGTGGACTTCGTTTATCAACAGTGATTCGTTGCTTGATTATATGCTCCTTCCCCGCCTGGCTGCTTTTGCCGAAGCTGCGTGGTGCGAAGGGAGACGCGGCACTTATAGCGGTTTCCTGCATCGCTTGCCTATGCTTTTGGACTGTTATACCCGGCTAGGCTATGATTACGCAAAGCATTTCTTTACGGTTTCCGCTACTTATAAATCTATTCCTATTGATAAAAGCCTTGAAATCTCAATGGAAAGTCTGCCTGATACAGAAATCTATTATACGCTGGACGGCAGTATGCCTACAAAATCCGGTTCTTTGTATAAGAATCCTATCCGGGTAGATAAAAGTTGTACGTTGAAAGCTATCTCTTATTTGTCCAATGGACTTTCCAGTGATGAACTGACAAAAGAGGTGGGCGTGAATAAGGCGACATTCCGCCCTGTCCGGTTATTGAATGCTCCTTCGGAGCGTTATCAGGGAGAAAACGGAAAGGTTTTGGCAGACGGGATTCGAAGCATAAACTTCCATAATACCGGCCTATGGGTAGGGTATCATTCTTCTGATTTGAGTGCAGTGATAGACTTGGAGTCTTTACAGTCTATTTCTTCGGTGGAAGTTTCCGCTTTGACCGATTTGAGTGCATGGATTATGGGCCCGCAGTCTATTTCCGTATTCGTCTCTTCGGATGGAGAAAAATATGAAATGGTAGCCCGTCAGACATATGAGGCACCGACAGATGCCATGGGAAAGAAACGAAGCGAACTGAACCGTCTCTCTTTTGACACACTATCCGCACGTTATGTAAAAGTGGTGGCAGAGCCCTTTAAAGGGCTTCCCAAAGGACACTCCGGTGAGGGCGAACGGCCTTTCCTGTTTGTGGATGAGATAAGGGTGGATTAGTTTATAATCGCATAAAATCGTATAAAGATGAATTAGCTCTTCATATATAAAAAACAAAAATCCTCTTTCAACCTATCACCGCCCTTCTGAAACTCCTTGTTCATCGTGTTTACAGAATGGTGATAGGTTGTATCTAACCTATCACCTCATCTGTCACCTATCACCGTCCGGCAAAGACAAAGCCTGTATATAAACAGGAGCCTATATGCAAACGTAAGTTTCATTAGGGGACAACTTCAGTTTCGTGCCTTGGAACTTTAGTTTCCACGGTAGGAAACTCTAGTTTCAAAGGCTTGAAACTAACTGTTTCAATAGTATGAAACTAAGTGTTTCATTACTTGAAACGAACCGTTTCACACCGAGAAACAAAGTGTTTCAAGCCTTGAAACACTTTGTTTACCTATATGAACAAGTCATTCGTAATATAGGAATGCAATTTATTGATAGTACTTCTCAAGTAATTCCTGCATTTCCGGATATTTCTCGTCAGTATCGCCTGCTTCCTTGCGAAGATTTAATAAATCCTTCTTCATTTGTTTAATGATAGAAGCGTATTTCGGGTCATTATACAAGTTGTGATTCTCGTGCGGGTCATTCTGCAAGTCATAGAAATCCCACGCAGGGGTGAAATCAAAGTTTTCCGTATCGGTCATGTCCAAATTCCTGGCGTAGTAGAATATAAGTTTGTATCGGTCGGAACGGATAGCGAAATGTGCCGGGCGGATAGCATGATTCGTCCAGTAGCGGTAATAGATTTCTTTCCGCCAGTCCGCCGGAGTTTTTCCTTCGAGATTGCCGGTGAAGCTGTGTCCTTGTACATTCTCCATCTTTACTCCGGCAAACTCGGCTAATGTCGGTGCAAAGTCGATGTTGAGCACCAAGTCTTTCAGACGTTGCCCTGCGGGAATCTTTTTGGGATAGCGGATGACGAAAGGCATACGGGCTGATTCTTCATAAAACATTCGTTTGTCGAAAAAGCCGTGTTCGCCGAGGAAATAACCCTGGTCGGAGACATAGACAACGATGGTGTTGTCGGCAATGCCCATTTCATCGAGAGTTTTCAGAAGTTTGCCGATGTTGTCGTCTACGGTGGCTCCGCAACGCATATAGTCGCGGATAAATTTCTGATAGGCTGCGCGTCGGGCGGCAGTGCGTTGCATCCCTTCGGTGCTGAAAGGCAGTCCGGGGTAACGGCACCACCATTTGTCCGGGTCTTTCGAGGCGGTTCTCCAGCGACGTTCCAGTTCTTCGAGCGTTTGTCCGACGAAAGAACGGCCGTTGGTTTCCGGCCCCCAGTCCAAGAGGTTCTCCGGTTCGGGGAAAGTGACACCGTCATAAAGGTGCTCCATGCGTATCGGGTAGTCGTATGGTTCGTGGGTGGCTTTGAAGTGGCAGCACATCAGGAAAGGTTCGTTGCCGTCCTGTTGCTTTATCCAGTTGATAGCTTTTTCGGTGACGAGGTCGGTAGAGAAACCGAGTACGCGCTCGCCGAACCGGCGGTTGCCCGGCCACGGGTCGGTGCTTTCGATGAAAGTGGGGTCGCGGTATTCTCCCTGGTCATAGAAGATGGAGTAATAATCGAATCCTTGCGGTTGCGACTGTATGTGCCATTTGCCGACAAGTCCGGTGTTGTAGCCGTTGGCTTGCAGGGCGGTTGCCAGTGTGGGGATGGAAGTGTCCAGCGAATCGGCTAGTGTGTAAAGCCCGTTCCGGTGGCTGTATAGCCCGGTGAGGATGCTGGCACGGCTGGGGGCCGAGATGGAGTTGGTGCAGAAACAGTTGTCGAGCACTACGCCTTCGTTTGCCAGTCGGCGGATATTGTCGTTGTGGGCGTAATCTGCGAGGATTCCGCCATAGATACCCCATGCTTGTGAGGTGTGGTCGTCGCTCAGGATAAAAAGAATATTGGGGCGCTGGGCTTTGTCACTCCCGTTCTTTTGCAGGTTCTCTTCTTGTCGGCTTTTTTGTTGATTCCCTTGTTGGCTTCCTTGCAGGTTCTCTTGTCCGGCAGATTGCTGTCCGTTCGGTTGGACGCCCTGGATGTGTGTCATTGTTCCGGCTGCCAACAAGCCGGTAAGTATCAGTTTATTCATAAATATATAAGTGTTGCATTTCTTCAAATGTAAGTTTGTGCCCGTCCTGCCACCAGTTCGGGTTGTCCAAATCGCAGAAATCATTTTCCTCTTCCATACGGAAAGCCAGTTGCTCTTTCAGCTTTCCGGCTTCTTCTTTATTCTCGGAGAATAAGTCGTGCATTTCCAACGGGTCTTTCCGAAGGTTGAATAATTGTTCCGTCGTTTTTCCGTTTACGTGGTAGATAATGTACTTATACTCTTCGTTGACGAATGCCCGTTGTAGGTTGGAGTAAGCCAGAAACAAGTCTTTGCGGTGAGTTGCCGTAGAATCTTCCAGTACGGGATAGAATGACTGGGCATTCATACTTTCTGGCAAGGGGATACCCGCCAGTTCGCAGAGAGTCGGGGCAATGTCGTGCAGATAGCATAGCGACTGGTTCTTCTCTCCTTTCCGTTTTTTGTAAGCCGGAGCTATGATGACAAGCGGCACTTTTACACTGTGGTCGTAGAGGTTCTGCTTGCCTAGCAGCCCGTGCCGACCAACTGCCAGTCCGTTGTCCGAAGCAAAGACGACAATGGTGTTGCCTGCCTGTCCTGTTGCTTGCAATGCCTGCATGACGCGCTTTATCTGTACGTCTACTTCGCTAATCATACCATAATAATCAGCCAGTTCTTTTTGTACCTGTTCCCCTGTCCGTGGGGCGGGTACCAGTAATTCATCGCGTACTTCCATCTCCCCATTATCAAACGGGTGCTGGGAAAGAACGTTTGGAGGAAGATTCAGCGTGTCGGGAGCATATTTCCGACCGTAATCCGGAAGCTGGTTGCGCGGGTCGTGCGGAGAAGTGAAAGCGACGTAAGCGAGGAAAGGACGTTTGGCGTCTTTCTGTTTTTGAAGGAAGCGGATAGCCGCGTCGGCATACATCTTTGAAGAAAACTCTTCTCCTGTGAATGCCGTTTCCGGTCCGTACACACCTGTGGAGTCAAAATGATGCAAATGTGGCGAGCAGTGCCCGTTCAGTTCGTATGGATGCATTCCGCCGAAGTAAATATTATCGCCTTCTTGAAAAGAACGATTGAACGATGCATAGTCCGAATGCCATTTTCCGGTGGCGAAAGTCCGGTAACCATGCCGCTTGAACTGTTGCGGGAAGGTGGTATGTGCCTGCGGAATTTTCATGCCGTCCGCCTGGATACTGAACAGTCCGCGCCCGGTCATAAGCATGGCGCGGCTGGGCATTGACAAGGCTCCGCATAAAGCCCCGTTGGTATACGTGTTTGTGAAAGTGACACCTTCGGCAATGAGACTGTCGATAGCCGGTGTGTATACGTCATTGTTTCCCAAAGCATGGATGGAAGAAGCCTGCAAGTCGTCCGTCAATATAAAAAGTATATTCGGCTGTGGGAGAGGCGCTTCCTTTGTTTTTGACTGGCATCCGGCAGCTATTAGTGGCAAGAGGCCTAGTGATAGACAAGAAACAGATGCCAGGGAGGGGGGAAGTATTCTCATAATTTTGATAGAGAGTAAAGATAAACAAAATTTTATAATAAATGGACGCAGCTTAGACAGGATTAAGATAGATATAATATCAATAATTTGTCAGAACTGCGTCCAAAGTTAATAAATATATATAGATGTCCTTCTTATTATAGGGATAAACTATAAAATACTTAGTGAGTCGTTATTTCTTCGTGAAACATTGATCTGTTTTCCACACAGGTGAGGCGGATGTTTTGGTGGCATGTCTGCCGTTGTTGGTACTGTCGTGCACAACATCTCCTTCTCCTTCATCCATTTTCCAATAGCCTATTAGTCCCGGAGTATTTGCCATAATAGGTCCAGTCATATTTTCTTGGATTTCAGCTTGCGAAAGTACTTTATTCCATAAGCGGGCCTGCCCCATCATATGGTTGGCTTTGATACTTTGGTCGAAGAAAGTAATCCCGTTGTGTGCATATGGTACTCCGGTAGCTGCGATTTCCATAGCCTTTTCTCCATTAAGGTAATAATAACACTTCTCTTGATCGTAAGCCATCGCTACGTGTGTCCATGTCTCTACTTGTAAATCGGCTTTGTTGAAGAATAGTTTTTCATTCATTCCGTTAGGTCCAAAAATATTGATTTGCATTTGTTTGGTCGTAATTTGTCCGTTATCGTTACCTATGCGAATATAAAAAGCATCATTGGTGACAATAGCTTGATTGGTGACATTGAGACGGTCTATCCATAGCCAAAATTCAATGGTGAAGTTATCTAAAGGTATCGGGGCAAAATCACTGTCGGATTTAAATCCGCTTCCGCTGCCTAGATATGGAGTAGATTGCGACCAAGGTTTGTCTAATAAGAGCAGGTATTGAGAGCCTGATGCCTCTTCCTGCACACTTCCGTCTCCTACCACTTTGATAGGTAAGGCATATTTTACACCTTCTGCTGCTTCATATGGATTGATGGTTACTACAGTAGGAGTAGCCGACACTGTATTACTTTTAATTACAATATCTTTGTCGAATGAAAAACTTTCAGTAGGCAGCAATGAATAAGTGGCAGACATTTTTTCATTATATTCTTTCAGTATCGTTTCATCAACGATCAAAGTAGCATGAACATCATTGGCTACCTTGTCTGCTATACGGACAGTGAAGTTAGTCTGTGTTATTTCACCTACGTTGACAGGAACCTTTTTTACATTCTTTGTAAGAGCATCGCTGATATAAATCCGGTTATTGATGGGTTCATATTCTTCTTTGCAGCTGATTAAAGCAATCAATGCTGCCAATCCGATGAGTAATGAGTATATTTTATTTTTTCTCATAATATGTGATTTTATTTAGAAGGATTCATTATTTGTATTCCTTGGCGTAACCATTTGTATTCGGGTACATTGTTATAGTCATATTCCATATGATATGTACCAATACCACCCTTTTGCACTTTCTCTCCATTGATAATGGGTTGCCAGCGTGCCATGCCGAGCAAGGAAGGCATGGTGTTGCCTTCGCGGTCTTTGAAACCTTCTTTACCGCCATTGGTTGCATATCCGCCTTTTTCAAAATCTTCTGTTACTACATATTTCTTGGCCACTTCTTCTGCTGTCAAGTTGCCTTCGAAATTACGGATTGTGTGGTTCAGACGACTGTCCAGATCGCTGTCACCCGTACTATAGTATGCCTGTACAATAAAATAAGTGAAGAGCTTTCCTGTTTCTTTCGGCATGGACTGCGGTTCACCGTCAACTGCCAGAATCTTGTCGGTACCTGAATTGGGACCTACACGTTTGCTTAGTTCTTCTACGAAGATTTTCATACGGGCATTATTTTTAACCAAGTCACCCTTGGCACCAAAATTCGGCTCAAAATCAATGTCGAATCCGTCATAGTTATATTTGTCAATAGAGTCGCAGATTGCATTGGCGTATTTACGAATCGCTTTTTCGTAAAGTTCTTCTGCTGCATCGTCAGAATATCCCCAAAAAGCTTTTTCTGCTTCATCCGCGGAACTGAAACCGTTTTCCGCCCAATTGGCAGTTATTTCTGGGGGAGTACAACCCTTACCGATGGAACCTAGCAGACAACAAGTCATAAACTTTGTGCCTTTTACTTCCTGGCAATATTTCAAGTCAGCTTTTTGTGCTTCGGAAAGCCCATAAGGATTTCCCCAAATAGAAACAACGTCTACGCTATCAGGAATTCCTGCCAAACTTGTGTAGAGAGAAGCACCTACTCCGCTCCAAGCTCCGTACCATCCGAAAGCAATCGGATGATCAGTGTTTTTGTATGCTCTCAGTTGGGCATAATATTCGTCTGTAGGTTCCGGCTTATCAAAATTTAAAGGATCCATTTCCGTCCAGTCACTACAACTGAATGTAATGCCCAATATCGCTATGCATGCTATATATAACAAATGTTTCATATTGTTTTTATCTTTAGAATGATTAAACCTTAGTTTTTCTTAGCCCACCAAAGGTCGGTAGCATCTGTGTCTTGTCCGCTATGCAGGAATGTACAAGCTTCTGATACAGCGGCCTCGTTGCTTCTGTATTCATCTATGGAGAAACGTAGACGGCGTTGCTGGCGTTCGGTTGTAACTCCTTGGGTAGAAAGGTTATTATACGCCGGGAATACAGCCGGATGTCCCGTACGACGGAAATCTGCCCAAGTTTCATTTCCAATCGGGAAATTGGCAATCATCTTTTGTGTTAGTATACGTTCCAGATTTTCTTCTTGAGCACTTGCACTTTCACGAGTATCCCAAGCCACACATAGTTTGCATGGATTAGTATAATTGTAAGAAACATTGAGTGGACACTCGTAGTTGGCCGGAATATTTGTAGTATTGGCTATGTATGCGTCCGCGCCGGATACTTTGTGTTCGCTGAATGAGAGACGGATGCCTTCCTCGTAGAAATGGCGGGCAGTTCCACCCATATTCCATCCTTTTAAAGCACCTTCAGCGCGCAGAAATGCCACTTCTGCCGCATTGAAAATCAACATTGGAGATTTCGTCTCAACTTTTACAGTAGAATAATCTTTAAACCAGTCTGTTGAAATGCCTTTAATACCTGAACGTACTCCAAAAAATCCTTCTTCTCCGTTAATTTTTACTTTGGTGAAGTATTGGTCACGACGCGGATCCTCATATCCATTCATAAAAGACACAATGCAAGCGTTTGCACGAACTTCTCCCCAACTATTGACACTTGCCAAACCATTCTTGTAGTTAGCTCCGGTTAAGTTGTCATAAGCGTCAGATTCATTGCTGTCCATGACGCCATAAGCATGAGATACGGCTTCTTCTGCTTTTTCTTGTGCATATTCCGGCAGAGCATTGCTGATACGCATGGCAATGCGTAATTTCAGTGAGTTGGCAAACTTGATCCATTTCTTATAATCACCACCATAGATACGGTCTTCTGTAGTCAACTCATTAAAACTTGGATTAGTGTTTACTAGTGCAGTCAACACGCCAATTCCGTAGTCCAAGTCATCCATCATGGCTTTCCATGCTGTTTCTTCATTGTCATAGCCTACCGCGTACTGTCCGCTTTGTACTTGAGTGTAAGGGAGTGGACCTTGCATGGAAGCTACGATTTGCATAATATGTACACGCATAATTTTAGCTAGTGCATAATAATGTCCTGAGCCTTCGGTGAAACGTTCGATAGAGAAATAGTTTGGATAAAAAGTCTTAAAATACCAGTCTACCGACCATTTGTTCCAGTCATCATCTATATTGTATGTGTAGAAATGTTGTGAACGGCTCCAGTTGTGAGACGGGGTGAGCATACCACCGAACGGACCTGCCCAAAATGTGATGTTGCGTTGTGCAGGATTTTCTTCTACTGAGGACATACATGAAATTAGTTGTGCGAATAAAAGCCGTGAATTTAATGTAGGCGGTTGATAGGGATTGGTATTATATTCTTCAAATTTACCAATACAACTGCTCATTAAAAGAATACTCAGGGCAAGATATATAAATTGATTAATTCTTTTCATATTATTACAATCGTTCGTTTAGAAATTGAGTTTTAGACTAAATCCGATATTGCGAGTAGTAGGTTGCATAAAATAATCGAAACTTTGATAATAGTTTGATTGGGTGGAAGCGGTAGCTTCAGGATCAAATGGTGCCTTGCAATAAATCATCCAAAGGTTTTTTCCTACCAACCCGACAGTCATTTTCAGTTTGTCACGAAACCATTTTTTAGGTAGAGTATAACTTAAGTTCAATTCTGACAGGCGTACATTTGTTGCACTATAGGTGTAATAAGCTGCATACCCTTTGATGGCATCAAAATAGTTTTCGGCAGTTATTATACCATTATTGATGGGGATACCACCTGCATCGCGCCAATCGGCTGTTATCTGTGACACTCCATATTGGTCAAGCATACTTTGTGTTCCAGACATGGCGATACCACCAATACGGGCAGTAAGCGTAATACCGAGGTTGACGCCTTTATATGAGAAGTTATTATTCCATCCCATGTTAGCTTTGGGAAGGATAGAGCCTAGTTTGAACTCATCTACTGCTTCAACGGAAATGGCTCCGCTTTTAGGGTCGACGAATACTTTTCCGTTGCCATCTCTTTTGATCAGGTGATTGGCATATACGTCTCCAATAGTTCCGCCTTTTTTAAGGATGATACGTGAATCCAAGTTACCGAATTGTCCCATATCATAAGTGTCTTTATTGATAAGTTCTCCGGTTACCGGATTTACAGCCCCTTCGGTCAGTTGGGTTATCTCATTCTTGTTCCACGATAAGGTGAAGTTACTGTCCCAGGCAAAATTACCCCATTTGTTGTTATATCCCAATGCCATTTCGATACCGTCATTGCGCACATTACCACTTTGTACATAAGCATTTGAGTAGCCTGACGAGGTAGAAAGACTGGCAGTAAATGTCTGGTTAAGAGTGTTTGAACGATAGTAAGTCAGATCGAAAGACAAATGATTGTTCAGCCATTTGGAGTTGATTCCGATTTCCCACGAGCGGGTTCTTTCTGGTTTTAGGTCTCGCATCGGATAGATGGAAGTTGAATCCCATTTTCCGGAAGCGATGTTAAATTCATAAGTGGGACGAGTAACGAAGCGTGCTGGTGAACTACCTACTTCTGTATACGAACCGCGTACTTTCAGATAAGAAATCCAATCAGGTAATTTCACCATGCTGGAGATGATACCTGACAAACCTATGGACGGGTAAAAGAAACAAGGAGTATCGGTAAATGCCAATGGCGATTCCCAATCGTTACGTCCGGTAGTTGTCAAGTATATCATACTCTTGTAACCTACTTCTATATTGTAGAAGATGCTTTGTGATTGTTGTATATACCCAGATTGAATTCTTCTGTATTTAGCGGATGTGTCTATATTGTGAATAGCAAAAAAATTGTAGATGCCATCCAGATTTCCACCGTGGCCGATCTGTTCTTCACGCTGGTCGTTGATAGAAGAACCGATGTTGGCGCTCAATGAGAGTTGGTTGTCATAGAACGATTTTGCGATGTTTAACATGACATCACCATAGAAACTGCTATATTCTTTACGTATATCATAATATCCACCGTAAGAACTAGCAAATTGTTCGATGGTACTTGCATAACGTTTGTCGGTTGAGCGCATATCTGTCTTGTCATACTTCAAGCGTCCTGTAATATCAATTCCGTCGGTGATTTTCCATTTGAGGGATACGTTTGTCATGAAACGTTTTTTAGTATTCTCACGTATATTACGGTAGATTGTCCAATAAGGGTTTTGAAGTTCTAGGCTTTGTGTACCGTAGGGCCAATATTGTTCGTAGATATCCAGTCCCTCGTTATACGTTTCATACATACGGACAGCGTCAAAGTTTCCCCACGTGGAAATAGATAAAGATATGTGAGCCTGTCTCTTATACACATCTCCGAGCCCACGAG
>OJQL01001787.1_pt1 | contig 14437 bp, 10 predicted proteins | sample 1598731 | NCBI WGS metagenome assembly OJQL01 (sample SAMN03922510, study PRJEB24848) | human gut metagenome | isolation source: stool sample | host: Homo sapiens | place: Germany | collected 2010-02
CAGTTGCCCACCATGTGGATCTTGATCATGTTGGTGGTGCCGGAAACGCCCACGGGCACGCCTGCGGTCACAACGGCCAGCTCGCCGTTGTGCAGGTAGCCGTTCTTCTCGGCCAGAGCGGTGGACATCTCAATCAGCTCATCGGTGCTGTGGGCGGGGCCCATCAGCAGGGAAGTGATGCCCCAGCTCAGGGAGAGCTGACGCTGCACCTGCTCGTCCATAACGCAGGCAATGATGGGCTGCTTGGGGCGGTACTTGCTCAGCAGGCGGGCAGTGTTGCCGGATTCAGACACGGTGACGATGGCGGCAGCGTTCACGTCCTTGGCGGTCAGGCAGGCAGCATGAGCGGTTGCATCGCTGACGCTGATCTGGATCTCGGCGTGACGCTGGGCGCGGTAGTGCTCCTCGTTCTCGGTGCGCTCTGCAATGGCGGACATGGTCTTGAGGGCCTCCACGGGGTAGTCACCGGCAGCGGTCTCACCAGACAGCATGATGGCGGAGGTGCCATCGTAGATGGCATTTGCCACGTCGGAGATCTCAGCACGGGTGGGGCGGGGGTTGACCATCATGCTGTTCAGCATCTGGGTGGCAGTGACGATGGGCTTGCCGAAGGAGAAGGAGCGGTCGATGATGTCCTTCTGGATGCCGGGCAGCTCGGTGAAGTCGATCTCAACGCCCAGGTCACCACGGGCCACCATGACGGCATCGGCTGCGGAGAGGATGCTGTCGATGTTGTTCACACCCTCGCGGTTCTCGATTTTGGCAATGATACGGATGTTGGAGTCGTACTCATTCAGCAGGTTACGGATGTCGTACACATCCTGTGCGGTGCGCACAAAGGAAGCAGCGATGAAGTCAAAGCCGTTCTGCACGCCAAAGATAATGTCCTCGCGGTCCTTCTGGCTCAGGTAGGGCATGGACAGATGCACGCCGGGCACATTGACACCCTTTTTGGTCTTGATCTTGCCGCTGTTCAACACGGTGCAGATGATGTCGGTGTCGGTGACCTGCTCAATGTGCAGCATGATCAGGCCGTCGTCCAGCATGATGGTGCCGCCGGGCTGCACGTCCTGGGGCAGATCCTTGTAAGTGACGGAGCAGATCTCCTTGGTGCCCTCCACCTCGCGGGTGGTCAGGGTAAAGGTCTGGCCGGCTTCCAGCATCTCCACACCGTTCTTGAACTCCTTCAGGCGGATCTCGGGGCCCTTGGTGTCCAGCAGGGCGGCAACAGGCTTGCCCAGCTCCTCACGCAGAGCTTTCAGCTTTGCCAGACGGCCGCCGTGCTCCTCGTAGGAACCGTGGGAGAAGTTGAAACGGGCCACGTTCATGCCGTTTGCGATCAGGTCGCGCAGGACATCGCCCTTATCGGTAGAAGGGCCCAGGGTGCAGATGATCTTCGTTTTTCTCATAAAATACCTCCAACGTTTACGCTATAATGCTCTCTATCTTGACGCAGCAGCCCAAGCTGGCTGCTCTCTGGCGGGCAGTGATTGCTTTGCGCCCGCGGCGGCAGTATACGCCAATATGGCTGTTTCAAAAAACCATACCACTATACATTATAAGCTCTTGGATACAATAGCGCAAGAAAAATCTTTGCAAAGAAACTGCTAAGATTTCATCAGGTTTGAACAAAAAACTTTCCACCACAAAGCGCTTGCATAACCGGCGGGATTTGCTTATAATGAAGGTAAGCAAAAGTGCGACTGTTCCGGGGCAGCCCGGAGGAAAATGGAGTGAAAACATATGGAAAAGCGTGTATTTTTGATCGTACTGGACAGCTTTGGCATCGGTGCGGAGCCGGATGCAGCCGCCTTTGGCGACGAGGGCACCAACACGCTGGGGGCCATTGCAGGGCATCCCAATTTCAACTGCCCCAACCTAAAAAAGCTGGGCCTGTTCAACATTGACGGTGTGACCGCGGGCGAAAAGACCGACGCGCCCGCCGGTGCCTTTGCTCGCCTGCAGGAGCAGAGCATGGGCAAGGATACCACCATCGGCCACTGGGAAATCGCTGGTGTGGTCAGCCCGAACCCGCTGCCCACCTTCCCCAACGGCTTCCCGGAGGAGCTCATTCAGGACTTTGAGGCAAAAACCGGCCACAAAGTCCTCTGCAATCTGCCCTATTCCGGCACCGAGGTGCTGAAGGACTACGGCGAGCAGGCCATGAAGGAAAATGCCCTCATCGTCTACACCAGCGCCGACAGTGTGTTCCAGGTGGCTGCCCACGAGGAGCTGGTGCCCGTGCCAGAGCTTTACCGCTACTGCGAGATCGCCCGCGAGATGCTGAAGGGTGCGTACGGCGTGGGCCGTGTCATCGCCCGGCCCTTCCTGGGCAGCAGCGCCGAGACCTTCTACCGCACCACCAACCGCCACGACCTGAGCCTGAAGCCGCCCCGTGCCACTATGCTTGACCTGCTGAAGGAGGCCGGCAGGGATGTCATCGCCGTGGGCAAGATCTTTGATATCTTTGACGGACAGGGCGTGACCGAAAAGATCAAGACCACCGGCAACACCAATGGCATCGCCTTCACCAAGGCATTGCAGACCCGGGATTTCGAGGGTCTGGCCTTTGTGAATCTGGTGGATTTTGATATGCTCTACGGCCACCGCCGCGACGTGCCCGGCTATGCCGCCGCCGCCACCGAATTTGACCGCTTCCTGGCCGACTTCATCCCCGGGATGCGGGAGGGCGACCTGCTGATGATCACCGCCGACCACGGCTGCGACCCCTCCTACACCAAGACCACCGACCATACCCGCGAGTATGTGCCGTATCTGGTCTGCGGCAAGGGCGTGAAGCCCGGTGTGGACCTGGGCACCCGGCTCTGCTTTGGCACCATTGCACAGACCGTGTGTGAATATCTGGGTGTGGATGCTTCCAGCCTGGACGGCCACAGCGTGTTGCAGGAGATCATGAAGTAATATGAGCCCTCTCAGTCATGCGACAGCGCGACTGAGAGGGCTATTTTTGTGTAAAGTCTTGAACAATATAGTCAGTTGTGGTAGACTAGCACATGCACGCCCGGTGCGTACAAAGTTTACGCCGGGTGCAGGAATTGATATGGTTTCAGAATAGAAGGAGACTATCACATGAGAATCAATCGTACTCTGGGTCTGGCACTGACCGCTGCTGTGCTGGCTGTTGCCATGACTGGCTGCTCCAATAGTGCATCTTCCACCGCATCCTCCGCTGCTTCCAGCGAGGCTGCTTCCTCTGTGGCCGCTTCCAGCGAAGCTGCCGAGAGCGAGGCCGCTGCCGCCAGCGTTGTCAGCACCGAGGATCTGGATGTGAACGGCACCACCTACTCCGCTGACTGCTACGGCGAGTTCACCCTGTCCAACGGCGACACCATGAAGCTGTGGAAGGTGAACGGCGCTTACGCAGACCTGAGCGCTCTGCCCATGAAGGGCATGGCCGAGGAGTTCCCCATCGAGGCCGAGGCTGAGCAGATCTATGTTGCTGACGTGACCAGCAACGGCGAGACCACCCGCCAGTATCTGCGCACCGACAAGGCTGGCCGCAACGGCACTGTCTCTGTCAAGACCTTTGAGCTGGGCGACGCTGAGTAATCGCGCTTCCCTGTAAGATCAGTAGACAACAAGCCCCGGACCTTTTGCAAGGCCCGGGGCTTGTGCTGTTTTATCCTGTTTTATTCTCCGCTGCTGCTGGAACCGAACAGGGCATCCAGCACGGTGGAAGCGGCCTGATGCAGGGAGTTGGCAGCAGATTCCACCTGCTCCTGCGTGGGCAGAGAGATAGAAGGTGTTTCTGCTCCACCGGTGGATTCACTGCTGGCTTCACTCTCAGCAGGTGCTTCGGTGGAAGCCTCGCTCTCGGCAGGCGCTTCGGGGGTGGGTTCTGCGGGCTGCTCATCGGCAGGCTGTTCCGCAGGCACGCTCTCGGCAGGTTCCTCCACAATGATGCTGTCGGGCGATTCCTCCACAGAGGTGCCCGCGTTGGGGTCAGCTGTGGGGGTGAATACCTCGGTCTTTTCGGGGGTCTGCTGGGTATCGCTCACGGTGCCCTCGCCGCCCAGAACGGATGCGATCAGCTCCTTGGCCTGGTTGACCGAGTTCTCATCCGGCTTCATCACATAGAGGCTCTGACCCTTTGCGGAGTAGCACTGGGAGCTCTTGCCGCTGGTGCCGGTCACGGCATAGCTCTGGATGTCCCAGTCAGACAGGCTTGCCAGCTGCATCCGCACCAGTGCGGAGATCTGCTCCTGAGAAAGGCTGGTCACAAAGCAGTCGGACACAGCATCCATCAGTTTGGAGAAGCTCATCAGCACGGTGGGAGATTTGATCTTGTTCATCATGGCATCGATGACTTTCATCTGGTTGATGCCACGCTGGATATCGCCGGAGGCAAAGGCGTGACGCTCACGGGCAAAGGCCAGAGCGCTCTTGCCGTCCAGATGGTTCCAGCCCTCGGCAAAGGTGGTGGGATCATAATAGCCGGGGCTGCCCACCGAGGTGAACGCCTGATCGGAGTAGACATCCACGCCGCCCACGGCATCGATGATGCTGATGAAGCCCGCAAAGTTGATGCGGAGGTATTGGTCCACATTGACCCCGTACAGGTTGCCCAGGGTTGCCATGCTGGTCTCCACGCCGTACAGACCGGCATGAGTCAGCTTGTCCTTGCTGCTGGTACCCGCCAGATCAACGTAGTAATCGCGGGGGGTGTTGATGAGCGCCACCCGTTTGGTGGAGGGGTTGACCACGGCAAGGATGTTCACATCGCTGCGGGCCTTTTCGGTCAGTTCGCCGCGGTTGTCCACGCTGCTCAGGTAGACCACAAAAGGCTCCTTGGTGATCTTGTTGGCCTCGGTGCCGGTGACAAGGCCGGAGGTCACGTTATCCAGTGCACTCAGGCCCTGCTGCGCCCAGACACAGCCCAGCGCCAGAAAGGCGCACAGGAACACCGAGAACACCCGGGATACCTTGCGGGGGGCGCTGTACTCCTGGCAGCGCTTGACCAGCAGCCAGAACAGCACCAGCAGTGCCGCAATGATGACCAGATACAGCGCGGGCAGCATCTGGGTGCGCCAGAGCTGGAAGAAGGCCGCAATGCTCAGAATGGCTTGTACGATCAGCAAAACAGTACCTCGTTTCGGGTTGGCCGCGCCGGTATCCGCATCCGGCCTGCGGCGGGGGGGCTTTGACTCCGGGGCAGGCCCGCCGGTATGCTTCGGCGGCTTGGGCGGTGCAGGCGGCGGGGTGGGAGCGGCAGTTTCCGGCGCAAAAAAGGCCGCGCTGTCCACCTCCACAGTTTTTTCTTCCGGTGGGCGGTGGCCCCGGTGGATGTGCCGGGTGCTGTCATCGTCCGTGTGGGAACGGGAAGTTTCATCAAACATAGGAATTCTCCTTTTTGACATGTCCTCAGGCAAGGGGCACGATGGTCAGAACAGCCCGTGCCGGCAGACAGGTGGCCGTCTGATCCTCCTGCGAGATCCAGCCAAAGCTTTCGCAGATGTGGTCAGGGCAGGGGGAATCAATGAACCGTGCCGCGCCGTCCTTGACCTCGATGTGCACCGTCAGATAGCCGGTGTCGATGTCATAGACGGCATCCTTGTCCAGAGAGATCTTCTGCACCGTGTTCGCATCGCCGTAGATCAGCTCCGCGCCCAGGGTGCTGCCGCTCTGCCCGGCACTGCGGAGGTAAAAAAGCACCCCCGCGATCACCAGAACAACAGCGGCGAACAGTAAATTGACCCAGAGATTTTTTTTCTGCTTCATGGCTCAGGCATCCTTCTGGGGGAACAGCTGTTCCAGCTCGGCCAGCCACAGGGCGGCGCAGGCATCGCTGGGCATCCGCCAGTCCCCGCGCGGCGAGAGGGTCACGCTGCCGATCTTGGGGCCGTCGGGCAGGCAGCTGCGCTTGAACTGTTGGGCAAAGAACCGCCAGTAGAAGTTGCGCAGCCACTTGTACAGTACCGCGTCCGGGTATTCCTCCCGGCCCGCAAAGGCCACCCTGGCCAGCCGGAAAATCTTTGCCGGGCCAAAGCCGAAGCGGAGCACATAATAAAGGTAGAAGTCGTGCAGTTCATAGGGGCCCACCAGATCCTCGGTGCGCTGTGCGATCTCGCCGTTGTCCTTGGCGGGCAGTAGCTCGGGGGACACAGGGGTGTCAAGGATGTCCAGCAGCACCTCTTTCAGGGCCGGGGTGGCGGCAATGTCGGCTTCGTACCGGACAAGGTGGCGCACCAGCGTTTTAGGCACGCCTGCGTTCACGCCGTACATGCTCATGTGGTCGCCGTTGTAGGTGGCCCAGCCCAGGGCCAGCTCGGAAAGGTCGCCGGTGCCCACCACCAGGCCGCCGGTGCGGTTGGCAGTGTCCATCAGTTCCAGGGTGCGCACGCGGGCCTGGCCGTTCTCGTAGGTCACGTCCAGCACGCTCTCGTCCTGGCCGATATCCCGGAAGTGGCTGTGCACCGTGGCGGCAATGTCGATCTCGGTAAAGCTGACGTGCAGCTCGTCACAGAGGATCTCCGCATTGCTGCGGGTGCGCTTGGTGGTGCCAAAGCAGGGCATGGTCACGGCCAGCACATCGGTGGTGGGGCGGCCCAGCTGCTTCATGGCGCGGACAGCCACCAGCAGGGCAAGGCAGCTGTCCAGACCGCCCGAAATGCCGATGACGGCTGTTTTGGCGCGGGCGTGCTTAAGACGCTTGGCCAGGCCGTCGGCCTGCATCTTCAAAATCAGCTCACAGCGCTCGGCGCGCAGCTGTTCATTGTGGGGGATAAAGGGGGTGGGGTCTACCCAGCGGGTCAGCACGGTGTCGGTCAGGGCCAGGTCGAACTCCACGGTCTGGTAGCCCTCGGTGCTGGGCTCAAAGCTGGTGTTGCGTGCCCGCTCCGATTCCATCCGCTGGCAGTCCAGCTCCGTCTCGGCAGGGCCGCCTGCAAAGGGCTTCACCTCGGCCAGCAGGGTGCCGTTTTCGGCGATCAGGTCGTGGCCTGCGAACACCATGTCCTGGGTGCTCTCGCCGTGGCCTGCCGAGGCGTACAGGTAGCCGCAGAGCAGGCGGGCAGACTGGTTTTCCACCAGTGCCCGGCGGTACTCGGCCTTGCCTACCGTTTCATCGCTGGCCGAAAGGTTGGCGATGACGGTAGCGCCTGCCAGTGCGTGGAAGGTGGAGGGCGGCAGCGCGCTCCACAGGTCCTCGCAGAGCTCCACGCCCAGCACAAAGCTGGGCATCTGGCGGCAGCGGAAGAGCAGGGAGGTGCCGAAGGGGACATCCTGCCCGCAGACATTCACCCACTCCACCTCGGTGGAACCGGAGGTGAACTGCCGCTTTTCATAGAACTCGCCGTAGTTGGGCAGGTACGTTTTGGGAACCAGACCCAGCAGCTGCCCGCGGCAGAGCACGGCAGCGCAGTTGTACAGCTTGCCCCGCACCATCAGGGGCAGGCCCACAAGGGCCACGGTGTCCAGCTCCCGGCTGGCATCCAGCAGCTCCTGCAGGCCGGTCAGGGCTCCTTGCTGCAGGGTGCGCTGCAAAAACAGGTCGCCGCAGGTATAGCCGGTCAGGCAGAACTCAGGAAACACGGCCAGCTTCACGCCGCGGGCGGCGGCGGCACGCAGCTCCGTGAGGATCTGCCGGGTGTTGTAGGCGCAGTCCGCCACCCGAAGCGCGGGCGAGAGGGCTGCTGCTTTCAAAAAACCATCTTTCATCGGAGGATTTCACATCCTGTCTCTCTTGTTTGCCCACGGCGAACAACTGTGCTCCCGTGGTGAGGATAGTATACCACACTCTGACCCAAACGAAAAGAGGGCTGTTATCAACCCTCTCTGCCTCTGCGCCTGACGGCGGGGCAAAGAAGGGTTCTAACAACCCCCTGCAGATACACCAAATGGAAAACGAGATGGACCGTAAGCCGGGTTCTGTATTAAACGACGATCTGTCTAGGCCTGCCATTGCTGACAGGCTCGTGCCGCCTTCGGGACACGCGAGCAGCGCTGTACGTCCCATATAGGCGTTGCTTCCGGTAGGGTTTACAAAGCCGCATAGTCACCCATGCGCTGGTGAGCTCTTACCTCGCCCTTTCATCCTTACCGCATTGCTGCGGCGGTTTCCTTTCTGTTGCACTTTCCCTGAGGTCACCCTCGGCTGCCGTTAGCAGTTACCGTGCTCTGTGAGGCCCGGACTTTCCTCAGAGCGGTCAAAGCCGCCCCGCCGCCGTATGTTCCACTCGTTTTCTGTTCCCCATAATACCATAAAAAAACAAGATTTGCAAGTGACGATAAAATTTGGTATAATAAATTTAAATATGGCGTGAAATTTTTGGGGAGGGACAACGGATGCAGCTGCTTTTCAATGTCCCACCCGAAGCCGATGGCGTGCTGCTGCGCGGCTTTCTGCGCCGGTGTGCCGTCTCCACAGAGCTGGCCCGGGCGGTCAAATTCCATGGCAGCGGCTTTTTTGCAGACGATGTGCCCATTCTGGCCAACCGCCGTGTGCAGGCGGGGCAGACCATCCGCTTTGCGCTGCCCGCCGACGGCCCCGGCGTGGAGCCGCAGCCTGAGATCCCGGTCAGGGTCGTTTATGAGGATGCTTTTGCCGTGGTGCTGGAAAAACCGCCCCATCTGGCGGTCCACCCCACCCTGAACTACCCCCGGGATACCCTGGCCAACGGCTATGCCGCCTGGGCGGCTGCCCACGGCGAAAGCCCGGTGTTCCGCCCGGTGAACCGGATCGATAAAGACACCAGCGGGCTGGTGCTGGCCGCAAAGAACGGCTATGCCGCGCCCCTGCTGGCCGAGGATGTAGAGAAACTCTATTACGCCATCGTGGAGGGCGAACTGCCCCTTGGCCCCGGAGTCATCGATGCCCCCATTGGCCGGAGAGGGGACAGCATCATCGGGCGGTGCGTGACCCCCGAGGGCAAGCCCAGCCGCACCGAGTATACCATATTAAGGGCAGCGCAGGGCCTGAGCCTTGCCGCCTGTGTTCCCGTGACGGGCCGCACCCATCAGATCCGGGTGCACTTTGCATCCATCGGCCACCCGCTGGCCGGGGACGACCTTTACGGCGGGCACCGTGACCGCATTGCCCGGCAGGCGCTCCATTGTGCCCGGCAGAGTTTCCGGGTGCCGACTTACACCGAGGTGCCCGGCGGCATCCGGCTGGAAACGCCGGTGGAGGAACACGCCCACACCGTTGCGGTGGAGAGCCCCCTGCCCGAGGATATGCGGGCATTGTTGGATGCTGAAATATGAAAATATGGTGAAACCTCTGTGAAAGCTCTGCCCAAATTTTGTGACAAGCCTTGTATCGGCCCGGGCAGAGTGTATAATTGATATGAATTTGTAACTTTCGACCCAAAACGTCAGAAAGGAGCAACCCCTTTTGATCGAAGAAAAAACAAAGGAGCCGCAGAGCCAGGCTCCTGCAGCGCCGGTGAAGGGCAGAGAAAAACTGCGAAGCTTCTGGGCAAAGGTCCAGATCTCCGGCCTGCTGCGGCGGCACCGTTTCCGCCGCAAAACGCAGCGGCACATGAATGATGTGACCAAAAAGCTGCGGGCCAGTGCCGTGGTGCTGGCATTTGGCGAGGCACTTTATGCACTGGGCTTTGCGGCAGAGTACATGGTGGTGCGCACAGGGCGCGGCATTGCTGCCGTGGCCCGCAGACTGGCCCGCTGGTGCAGGAATGCCCGGCATACCATCATTGCAACAGCCTTTCCCGGTGCGGCGCAGATGTTCAAGGATCTGCTGGCACCGCTTTACCTGTTCTTCAAGGGCCTCGGCGCTGTGGCGGCCCACGCCAACGACGTGCGCCGGGAGCGGGGCTTTGGTGCTTCCGTAAAAGCGGCCGGGTGCTATTTTGTGGGCGGGCTCAAGCGCAACCTGAGCCTGCTGCCCCGGACAGCAATGTACATCCTGCCCCTGTGTATGCTGGCCGTGTTCGTCACGGTCTGGAACAGGACGATGGCCCAGCCCTATGCGCTGGCTGTGCAGGTGAACGGCCAGACCGTTGGCTATGTGGCCAATGAGGAAGTGTTCAACCTCGCAAAAGAGGATGTGATGCAGCGCATCAACTACGCCGGTTCGGACAAGACCGAGCTGACCATCGAGCCGACCTATACCATCTCCGTGACCCACAAGACCATGGACGAGAGCGAGACGGCAAACGCCATTCTGCAGAGCGCCAGTGACCAGATCAGTGAGGGCACCGCCCTGTATCTGGATGGGGAGCTGACGGCAGTCTGCTCTGATGGTGACACCCTGCGCAGCTATCTGGAGAGCCTGCTGGCCCCCTACGAGGATCAGACGGACGAGAATATCAGCGTGGGCTTTAACAAAAATGTGACGCTGGAAGATGGAATCTACTTCAACGACAGCTTTGAGGATGACAATTCCATTGAGGATATGCTGACCGGCGTGCAGCAGCAGGAGAAGATCTATACGGTCAGGGCGGGCGATACCCTGTGGGACATTGCCCAGAAGAACGACCTGACCTTCCGGGAGCTGTGTGCCCTGAATACGAATTTCAAGGGTGCTCCCCTGACCGAGAACTCCAATATCCAGGAGGGCGACCAGCTGATCGTGACCAAGCAGGAGGCTCTGCTGGAAGTCCGCATCACCAAGGTGGAGACGCGGGAGGAGGAAATCCCCTTCGGCACCGAGACCACCCAGTCCAACGAGTACACCAAGGGTACCACCAAGACCCTGCAGGAGGGCCAGAACGGCCTGCGCCGCGTCACCATGCAGAACGTCTACGATACCAATGGCGCGCTGCTGGAGCAGACCATCCTTTCCACCGAGACCATCCGGGAGCCGGTGAACAAAAAGGTGGTCGTTGGCACCAAGAAGGTCACGAAGTACGGTGCGGCGGCATACATCGGTGGCAGCGGTCAGTTCATCTGGCCTGTGCCGGGCTACCGCAACTGCTCACGCTGGTATAGCAGCGGCCATAAGGGCGTGGATATCTGTGCCTCTGCCGGTACGCCCATCTATGCATCGGCGGGCGGCACCGTGACCAAGGCGGGTTATAACAAGGCCGGTGCCGGTACGGGCTATGGTTATTCTGTGATCATCAGCCACTCCGGCGGTTATACCACGGTCTATGCCCACTGCCTGTCTCTGGCGGTCAGTGCGGGCCAGACCGTGCGGCAGGGTCAGCTCATCGGCTATGTGGGCAGCACGGGCCGCTCTTCCGGCAACCACTGCCACTTCGAGATCCGCCGCAATGGCTCGTACATCGCACCGCAGAGCGTGTTCCCCGGAAAGCGATAAATCAGAACAGGACCTCTCCGTCAATGCTTCGCATTGCCACCTTTCCTAATAGGAGAGGCAAGGGAGCGGAAGCATAAACTTGGCTCCCCTATCAGGCAACAACGACGACCGCCGCCAGTGGCGGATGAAGGGAGGCGTTGTTGGGGCAGCGGCCAGCAGGACACGAGTGCAATACTTTGCACGAAGTGGACGCTGGGAGCCGCAACTCGTATGCTGGCGTGAAGCGCCTGAGAGGTTTATTTTACAAACAAAAAAGGAGAATGATTATGGCAACACCCCACATCAGCGCTGAAAAAGGCGATTTCGCAAAGACCGTCCTGATGCCCGGCGATCCGCTGCGGGCAAAGTTCATCGCGGATACCTTCCTCAAGGATGTCCGCCAGGTCACCGGTGTCCGTGGAATGCTGGGCTTTACCGGCACCTATGAGGGCCGCCCCATCAGTGTGATGGGCAGCGGCATGGGAATGCCCTCCATCGGCATCTACTCCTACGAGCTGTACAAGTTCTACGATGTGGACAACATCATCCGCATCGGCTCTGCCGGCAGCTACACCGACAAGGCCAAGCTGTTTGATGTGGTGCTGGCTGCCGGTGCCGTGAGCGAGAGCAATTATGCCCGGGTCCAGAGCGGCTTTGAGGGGGATCTCACCCTGCCCAGCCAGACCCTGAACGACAAGCTGCGTGCTTCTGCCGCAAAGCAGGGCATCCCCCTGATCGAGGGCAACATCCATTCCTCCGATGTGTTCTATCGCCAGCCCTCCGATGAAAAGCCCACCTACTGGGAAAAGCTGCGGGATGAGCGCGGCTGCCTGTGTGTGGAGATGGAGAGCTTTGCCCTCTTCGCCAACGCTCAGGTTCTGGGCAAGAACGCCGCCTGCCTGCTGACCATCTCCGACAGCTTCGTCTCTCCGGAGATCACCACCGCCGAGCAGCGTCAGACCAGCTTCACCAACATGATGAAGGTCGCACTGGGCGCGGAGTACTAAGTTTATTTTTGAGAGCGAAAGAGGGCTGTTGCCAAAAAGCAACGGCCCTCTTTTTAGGTGTCAGTATAGTGCCCGAAGCAATCTCATTTAATCTACCTCGATCAAATCGTGCTCGGTGAGCTTGGCTTTTCCGGTATCGATGTCGTGGACGATCTGGCGGAGATGATTGATGTTGCTTTCCGAGTAGAACGGGTCGGCGGAAACCTCAAAGGGAATGCGGTGCTCCCGGGAAACTTTTTTGGCGAAAATCGTGAATGCCGTTGTCATAGAAAGTCCCATCTCGGCGCAAACCTCTTCCATGCTGCGTTTCAGGTCTGGGTCCATCCGGAAGTTCACGTTGACTGCATTTGCCATTCTAATACACCTCCTTCTTGATTCTATTATATGCGTCTGTAATGAAAAATGCAAGAATTTTCGTTGCATAATAAATGAACAACGAGAAATCTCTTGAAGAATTTGAGAACACGCCGTATAATTGAAGTGCAAAAGAGGGGATGAAAGATGAACGACTTTCAACCAAATCAGGATATCTGCCTTGTACCTTATTACCCAGCCTATGAAATTGCCCTTCCGTGGTATCAGGACGCAGAACTGTGCCATCATGTAGATAATCAGAATCGCATTTATGACCTGCCTATCCTGAAAAATATGTACCAGTATCTGGATAGTCATGGTGATTTGTTCTACATTGAATATAAGGGCATTCTGTGCGGAGATGTATGCTTGCAGACAAGCGGAGAAATTTCGATTGTGGTCTGCAAAGAGTATCAGAATCGGCACATTGGGAGAACAGTGATTGGGAAGATTCTTGCACTGGCAAAAGAGAAGAAGTATCCGCAATGCTATGCAGAAATTTATTCTTTCAACAAGCAGTCCCGCAAAATGTTTGAAAGTATAGGATTTGTTCAGAAAGACGCAGAAACGTTTGTTTATACTTTAGAATGAAAAGGAGGTCCCTATGACCAATCTGACTTTAGACGAAAAGAAAGCCCTGATCCGGATGGCGCTGGAAGCCCGGGAGCAGGCCTATGTGCCTTACTCCGACTTTATGGTGGGTGCTGCCCTGCGGGCCGAAGATGGCCGCATCTTCACCGGCTGCAATGTGGAAAACGCTGCTTTCACCCCTACCAGCTGTGCCGAGCGCACGGCCCTGTTCAAGGCGGTGAGTGAGGGCGTGACCCGCTTCACCGATATTGCCGTGGTGGGCTCTCGCCGCGGCGAGGTGAACAAGCAGATCACCTCGCCCTGCGGGGTCTGCCGTCAGGCGCTGTTTGAGTTCGGCGGGCCGGAGCTGAATGTCATCATGGCAAAGACCCCCGATGATTTCATCGAGCGCAGCATGGACGAGCTGCTGCCCTTCGGCTTTGGCCCCTCCAACGTGGCGGGCAACAAAGCCGTGGAAGAGTGAGGCGGGAAGCGGATATTTTGCCGAAATTGGCGAAATAGTACGACTTTTACGCGAATTTTACAAAAAATCTGTAAAGATTTTGTAATCGGAAATGCCTTGCTTTCCTCACATGACCCGGCTATACTTGGGTCAGTAAATGTGCAAGTGTGCGCATTCCCTTTTTAAAGCGCAATTTTTAATGTATAAAAAGGAGAGTTTTCTTATGATGATTTCTCGTCGTAACTTCCTGGCTGTGGCTGGCGCTGCAGCTGCTGCCGCTGCTCTGACCGCCTGCGGTGGTTCTTCCTCTTCCACCAGCACCGCTTCTTCCACTGCTTCTTCTGCAGCATCTGAGGCTGGCTCCGAGGCTGCCAGCAAGATCACAAAGGTCGCTCTGACCTGCGATACCGGCACGATCGATGACGAGAGCTTCAACCAGGCTTGCTGGAGCGCTGTTTCCAGCTACATGGGCGATGACTGCCAGTACTACATCCCCGAGGCTGACGCTTCCGATGAGGATCGTGAGACCATGATCCGTCAGGCTGTCAACGACGGCGCTGAGGTCATTGTCTGCGTCGGCTACCTGTATGGTGCTTCTCTGGCATGGGCTGCTGAGCAGTACCCCGATGTCAAGTTCATTGCCGTCGATGTCACCCAGGGCGATATCGGCACCGATGAGATCCCCTCCAACTGCTACTGCATCACCTTCAAGGAGGAGCAGGCAGGCTATCTGGCAGGTTACGCCATTGCCAAGGACGGCAAGACCAAGCTGGGCTTCCTGGGCGGCATGGCTGTTCCCGCTGTTATCCGTTACGGCTACGGCTT
>OJQL01001791.1_pt1 | contig 14403 bp, 9 predicted proteins | sample 1598731 | NCBI WGS metagenome assembly OJQL01 (sample SAMN03922510, study PRJEB24848) | human gut metagenome | isolation source: stool sample | host: Homo sapiens | place: Germany | collected 2010-02
TAATTATCAACCAAATAGCATTCTCTATGAGAATATGAGAAATGATTTTGTTTTTCTATTCTAGTACGAGCTATGATGAAATGGATATTTGCTCGTCTTTGAGCAGGATATGTAATAAAATTGTTTGAAACTATATTTTTTTTGAGCTACATTTGCCGAACATTGAATACAAATGTCTCATTTAATATAGAATACCAATGAAAAGCAAATTATTACTTACATGTACAGTCCTATTGTTCTGTTCTTGTTTTCTGTACGGACAGAATCAATCTTCTAAAGTCGTAAACTCCAATGAAAATAATAACAGAAGTATCCAGCATCCGTGGCAGGGTAAAAGAGTAGGGTATATAGGGGATTCTATTACAGACCCGAATTGCTATGGTAACAAGATTAAGAAATACTGGGATTTCCTGCAGGAATGGTTGGGGATTACTCCTTATGTATATGGCATAAGCGGCAGGCAATGGAATGACGTGCCCCGTCAGGCAGAACAGTTGAAGAAAGAACATGGTGGGGAAGTGGATGCAATCATTGTTTTCATGGGGACGAATGATTTTAATGCGGGTGTCCCTATCGGAGAATGGTTTACGGAAACGGAAGAACAGGTGATGGCGGCTCGTGGTGAGACTAAGAAGATGGAAACACGCAAGAAACGCACCCCTGTAATGGATGGAAATACGTATAAGGGACGCATCAATATCGGAATGAAACGGTTGAAACAGCTTTTCCCGGATAAGCAGATTGTGCTGTTGACTCCGTTGCATCGCTCGTTGGCGGATTTTGGAGAAACGAATGTGCAGCCGGATGAAAACTATCAGAATAGTTGTGGTGAATATGTGGATGCTTATGTACAAGCGGTTAAAGAAGCCGGAAATGTATGGGGAGTGCCTGTGATAGACTTTAATGCGGTGACAGGATTGAACCCGATGGTGGAAGAACAGTTGATTTACTTTTATGATGCGGGGTATGACCGTCTGCACCCTAACACGAAAGGACAGGAACGTATGGCACGTACATTAATGTACCAATTCCTTGCATTGCCGGTAGCCTTTTAAAAGTATCTTGCACAAAAATCTATGAGATTGTACTCTTTTCTATAGGGGATTGCTTTCCAAAGCTCTATTTTTGTACTTTATAAAAATATGACTTATGAGACATAAACTCCTGTTTTCTTTATTTAGTTTTCTGATTGTCACTTTATCTGCTCATAGCAAGCAAAAAGACTTTGTATTAAACGCTAGGCAGACGGTTACGGTCGCTTGTAGTAATTCCGAAGAACAGGTAGTCCATACTGCCTTGGATATGCTGACCTGTGATATTCGGACTGTATTGTTGTCCACTACCCAAGCGAGCGAAAGTACCGGAATGATTGTCGTAGGGACGATCGGGCGGAGCGAGCTTCTTCAACAAACAGGGGTGGATGTTTCTGCCTTGAAAGGAAAACAACAGGCTTTTCTGTTGACTGTGTCTCCGGAAGGAAAACTGGTGGTAGCCGGTAGCGATAAACATGGAACAGCCTACGGAATACTCGAAATTTCCCGTTTGCTAGGTGTCTCCCCTTGGGAATGGTGGGCGGATGTAACTCCGGAAAAGAAGGACTTTTTCAAACTTTCACGGAAGTTCCGAAGTGTCCAGTCGCCTTCGGTAGAGTATCGCGGAATTTTTATCAATGACGAAGACTGGGGCTTGATGCCATGGAGCAACCGGACTTATGAACCTTCAAATGTGAAAGGCGAAATCGGACCGCGGACGAATGAACGTATTTTCGAACTGCTGCTGCGCCTGCGTGCCAATACCTATTGGCCGGCTATGCACGAATGTACACTTCCGTTCTTTTTGACCAAAGGCAATCGGGAAGCGGCAAAGAAATATGGAATATTCATAGGTGCTTCGCATTGCGAACCGATGGCCTGTAATGCTGCCGGTGAGTGGAAGCGGAGAGGCGAGGGAGCATATGATTATGTAAACAACAGTGCCGCAGTTTATAAATTCTGGGAAGACCGTGTGAAGGAGGTTGCAGATCAGGAGATACTCTATACGCTGGGAATGCGCGGAGTACATGATGGCAAGATGCAGGGAGCCAAGACGGTGGAAGAACAGAAAGCGGTGATAGATCATGTGTTTGTAGACCAACGTGGATTGATTGGGAAATACGTCAATAAAGATATAACAAAAGTTCCCCAGGTCTTTATCCCTTATAAAGAAGTACTCGATATTTATCATGCCGGATTGCAGGTTCCCGATGACGTAACATTGATGTGGTGTGATGATAATTACGGCTATATCCGCCATTTTCCTACTGCCGAGGAACGTGTGCGCAAAGGGGGGAATGGCGTTTACTATCATGTATCCTATTGGGGACGTCCGCATGACCATCTTTGGTTGAGTACAATGAGTCCTTCATTGATTTATCAGCAGATGAAACTCGCCTATGATCAGGGCATACAGAAGATGTGGATATTGAACGTCGGGGATATCAAGCCTGCCGAATATCAGATAGAGCTGTTTATGGATATGGCCTGGAATCTGGATGCGGTAGCCTCAGAAGGAGTGACCTCTCATCTGAAACATTGGCTGGAACGGGAGTTCGGAGCTTCATGTGCAAAGGCTGTATTGCCTGTAATGCAGGAACATTATCGTTTGGCTCATATCCGCAAACCGGAATTTATGGGAAATACGAGAGAAGAGGAAAAAGATCCCGCCTACCGTGTTGTTAAAGATTTGCCTTGGAGTGAGAAAGAGATAAATGCGCGTTTGCGGGCTTATGGTGATTTGTCGGAAACGGTGGAGCGGGCAGCTTCAAAGGTTTCGGCCGACAGGCAAAGCGCCTATTTCGAGTTGGTGAAATATCCGGTACAGGCTGCTGTGCAGATGAACCGGAAGCTATTGTACGCTCAGTTGGCACGTCATGGAAAGGCGGATTGGGGGCAGAGTGACCTTGCTTATGACAGCATTGCTGCATTGACACAACAGTATAATGCTTTGGAAGATGGTAAATGGAACCGTATGATGGATTTCAAACCCCGCAAGCTGCCTGTATTTAACCGGGTGGAGAGGAAAACTGCTACTTTGCCGATGATGAAAGAGCGTACCGCTGTCTATAAGTGGAACGGGCTGGACGGCAAGAATAAACAGAACGGGAAGATGGTAACACCCCCTGTAACTTATGAAGGTTTGGGCTATGAAGGCAGAGCGGCAGGTATCAACATGGGTGATGCACTGACTTTTTATTTCGGCAAATGGGCAGCGGATTCGGTAGTAGTAGACGTCCGTTTGTTACCCAATCACCCTGTGCACGGAGAGCAATTGCGCTTCTCGGTATCTTTGGACGGTGCAGAACCTAGAGTGGTTTCTTACGAAACGAAAGGACGCAGTGAGGAATGGAAGGAGAATGTATTGCGTAATCAGGCTATCCGTAAAATGGTGTTTCCGGTCTCCGGAAAGAATCCCCACCGTCTGGTGATTAGGGCGTTGGATGAAGGAGTGGTATTGGATCAGGTGATGCTCTATATGCCGGATAAACGTTAAGTCCTGTCGTCTTTCGGCGGCAGGACTTTCTCAATTATGAATGTATGCATGGGGTATAGAGATTTATATGATTGAGAATTTCTACGGACGAACGAATAGTTCGTCCACCTTTTTCTTGAGCTCCTCTCCCCGTAAATCTTTTGCGACGATTTTCCCTTCTTTGTCTATGATGTATAGTTTAGGGATGGCATAAACTTGGTAAAGCTGTGCAACAGGACACCTTTTCATACCTTTTAATGATGAGACATGCATCCAGGGTATTTGTACCTTGTCGATGGCTTTCAACCATGCCGCTTCCGAATTGTCCATTGAAATACCTACTATCTTCAACCCCTTGTCCTTATATTTTGCATAGATTTCTTTCACGACAGGCATCTCTGCAATGCAGGGGGCACACCATGAAGCCCAGAAATCAAGGATGACGATATGCCCTTGCAGGCTTGCAAGCGAAAATTCCTCTCCTGTCACAGTCGGTAACGTAAAATCCGGCGCTTTCGCTCCTGGTGCCAAAGCCTTCATTTTTGTAATGCTTTCTTTCAGTTCGATTCCCTTTGGCGTCTTTTTCGCTTTTTCTCCCATACCGTTGTAGAATGCTTCTGTCTCATCCACGGGAATACCTTTCAGTAGATTCATCACAATGAAGTAAGGTGCGGCAAGACAATTCCCATACCGGCTTAGAAAATCATTTTTTTCGTTTTCCCTTTCCTGTAGAACGGTCTTTAGCTTCTTCTCATATTCAGCCTTTTTCGACAGGTCGTTTTCTTTGGCACTCTTCTCTATACCAGCGGCAAACATACCTTCGTTCATCTTGCGTATAAAATCATGTCCCCAATATGCCAGAATTGCTTCGGAAGCCTTATGCTCTATTGAATCCCCTATTATTTCATAAGCGGCTGTCGGTTCTTTATAAGAGTATTCTACATCCCTTATGAGGATATCTGCAGGTTTTCCATCACCCATCAGCGGTCTGTAGCCTTTGCTACTCTCATGGGTGAGAGACAATAGTTGCATATTGTTCAGTTTTCCTGATAGAATGTAACTACCGTCCGGGGCTACGGTGGTCGAGTCAATCGTCACCGCTTCGGGAGTATCTGCAGGGAAGTTGTTCAAATAGACTTTTTTTCCTATTCCGGTAGCCCATTTCCCTTTGATTTGATAGGGAACTTGGGCAAATCCGATTCCCGTTGTCAGGCAGATGGCGATTATGGTACTTATAATCCAGCTTTTCATATACATATTTATTTGGTTTATCATTGATATCTATACTTATCTGGAGAAATAATCGAGTGGAAGCGGGTCATCCGGACAAGTGTTCTTCTGAAATTCTATCAGGTCTGTTCCGGCTCTTTCCAACATGAACTTATAAGCTAACGAAGCCCGGTTCTTTACTTTCGGAAAACGCTCGAATACCCTGTCTATTTGGCTCTTGGGTGTTTTCATGATGAAAGATACATAATAGCCGAAGTCCTCGTTGTTGCTGGGCTTCATTATGTAGAACAATTCACCCTCAAAATAGATAGGAGTGGCATTGATAACTGTCGCCGAATAGCATGAGTACTCCAAATCCGTAAATTCTTCCAGCGGATCCTCAAGAAGGTCTATCATGAAAGTAGCTTCACTGGAAGCATTAAAATCTGTCGGCTCTACACCTACGGCGGTATAAATGGAATTTAATAATGCCGTATTGATGGAAGCCTTCATTCCCTGCCAGTCATCCTCGTCCAAGTCATCCATGTCTTTGCTTACATGGGCGATAACTATGCCGTGTGTCTTTAGTTCCAGTACATCCACCAGTTTGCTTTTTAGATATTCCTTATTGTCACATACGGAGTCTACCAGGAAGATTCTGTATGGAAGAAACTTTTTTGTGAATGCAGGCGGATATTCATTTAACGCATCGTTCTCCAAGAAAGAAACCATGCGTTCGATATACGTTTCGCTTCCTTCCTGTTTCACGGGAACATACCACTTAATATCACTGTTGCTCCATCCGAAATACAAGTCGCTTGCCGGGAAATCATACAATATTTTACTGCCGTATTTTTTGTAGAATGCATTAATCTGGTTATCAATCGCTTCATTCCCCGTACTTTCCGGATCATAGATCGTACTGTTCAGCTCGTCAATGGAAGTCAGCGACCCCTCGGAGCAGGCGGTTATGGCTACCGTCATGACGATGCACCATGCATATAGTATATTCTTTATCATAATGGTACTTTTTTAATGGTTGTATTATTCAAGTGTTCCCAGGGAAGAAGAAGCGATAACTTCCCGCTGGTTGTTCTCAATTGCATTGTTATAACTAGTCTCATCTTCGGGAATAGGAAGTACATAGTTCGGACTTTCCGCTTTCAGGCGATATACTGAGTACTCTTTGGGAGAACTGAAAAGCCGATGTTCCACAGACGGCATACCCTGGCGGCGCATATCCCAAAAACGCATGATTTCTTCAAAACACAACTCCCTGCGACGTTCTTGCCAGATGAATTGAATTAAATCGTCTTTTGTTGCAAAGTCCGAGATTTGCTTTTCGGCATTGGGGCTTCCTGATTTGTATTTCTTTACCCGCAGTTGGTTGAGCAACCCGATAGCATCATTGCTGACACCGCTTGCTTTCTGTGCATATGCTTCTGCCAGGTTCAGGTAAAGCTCGGGAGTTCTCCAGGCTTGACTGGAATAGTTTGTGCCCGCTCTCTGGTCGTATTTGTGCGGGTGGTATTGTCCCGCATAATAAGTGGGATTGCGCGTACTGCCGGATTTGTTATATCTTCTTTGGAAATAAGCTTGAAGCCGCAAGTCGTCCTCGTCATATAGTCCGATTAAAGAATTTTCCCCTGTCCACGAAGTATGAAAACCATACTCGTAGTACATGAGTATAGGGTTGTTAGGCGCAAGGTAGTCATAACCACCGTCACTCCGCCCGAATCCGAATACCACCTCGTCCAATTCCTGATTGTTGACACAGAAACTGGTCTTTTCGAAAGACGAGACATATCCGAACATAGTTGCATCTTCGCTATTCAGGTTATGGATAGAAGAATTTTTGACCAGAAACTTCTCTGCCGCCGAGATTACTCCATCCCAATCTTGTTGGAACAAGGCGATTCGTGCTGCCAGGAAGTAAATAGCTGCAGACGTGATCTCAGGTTTTCTACCGGTGTACTTTTCACACTGGAATACAGCTCCCGTTATATATTCCTGTGCTTTCTTTATGTCGTTATTGATTAATGCATACACTTCCCTGATAGTTGCTCTCGGTTGCGGAGTTGTTTGTATTTCGGGGCTGGTCTTTATTACAACACCCGGTTTGTCAAGATTGGCTGTCGAATAGGGGAGAGCATATGTGTTTATCAGGCAGAAGTAATGGTAAGCGCGCAGTGCGTACGCCTGTGCCGCCAAAGCCCGGTAAAGTCCTTCTTCCGTCTCCGCATAAGTCATTTCCGGCAAGGCATTGATGATAGTGTTGCATCCTAGGATATTGCTGTAACGCCCGCTCCAGAAACCATCCCTGATATTCTCCGAAAAATCACTCTGCCATATAAAAGCAGCTTCACCATATCCTGCCTTGGCATCTATACCTTCGCGCCAGGTGGTACAATACCTGTCGTTTTTTTGTTCGGCGTCATAGTAAAGAGGTCCCATTTCCACATCATCCGTCATTAAGTTGATGAAAGAGATTTGCGAACCGAACTTGTCGGGGTATCCTTCTCCCAGCAGTAGCGGGGCGAAATCGGTCACGGATTCGGGTATCAGTAAGTCTGCCGAGTCCTCTTTTAGGTAGTCGTCGCATGAAAAGAGCGACAGGATAGCCATGAAAGATATTATGTGTATAAGTTTCTTGTTCATGATTTCTAGCTGTTTGATGTTAAAATGATACATTTACTCCTAAACTGAACGTCGGTAAAGCAGGAATATTGGCTCCATTTGTTTCCGGATCCAGTCCATTCCATTTCTTGTCCGCGATAGTGAATAAGTTGGTCACCTGAAAACGCAGCATCAGGCTGTTGACATTCAACGGTTGCAACATCTTTTTGGGGAAATTGTAACTAAGCGAAACGAGTTTCAGTTTGAGGAAATCAGCTTTCGCCACTCTGATATTGCTGTAATTATACATTTCGTATGGATAAATCATTTTCCCTTTTATTGTCGCGTCATAAGTATCGTAAGCGGCTCCCGCTTCCGTCCCGAAGTAGTTGGTCAATGCGGTGCTGTTATACGGCGCCGGATAGATGGTCTGGTCGCCAGGCTTGTTCCAGCACTTCAGCCAGTCAGTGGAAAGGTTGCTCAACGGATCTATATAATGTGTATTATCTGCGTAATAATTGGGAATCCGTGCCACGCTTCCGATACTATACGTGAAATTCATGGATAAAGAGAAATCCTTATAACGAACTTGGGTGTCGAATCCTCCGGTCAGTTTTGGGAAGATGGAGCCACAGCGTACTAGTTTCATATCCGTCTTTGAGCCCCGGATCGATTTTCTACCATCCCTTGTATAGAACATGGCATAGCCGTTGTCCTGATTGATGCCGGCAAATTCATAAGCATAAAGCGAACCGATAGGAGCTCCTTCTATAGCCAGACTGCCGCTCAACATCTTTTCGACAATTTCAACGTCGCTTAAATCTTCTGGGTTGGCATAGGTGATTTTGTTGATGTTGCGGCTGAAGTTCATGCCGATTCTCCATTCCCAGTCTTTCTTCTTTAAAAGTCCGATGTTGACAAAGCCTTCCACCCCCTTGTTAGTCATTTTTCCTGCGTTATAGTATAGCAGGGTTCTTCCGTTGGATGAGGCTACCGTTTTACTCATAATCAGGTCAGATGTTTTCTTGCCGTAGACATCGACTCCACCTCTTAGCCGTCCTTCGAGCAAGGAGAAGTCGACGGCGGCGTTCCACGAACGTGTTTTTTCCCATCTCAAGTCGGGGTTGGGCAATAAACGGATACTTGAAGTCGGAATATTCTCCACCCTATCACCAGTCGTGATTATCAGATAGGGCGAGGAATCTTCGTGGATATTTCCCTGGATACCGTAAGACCCTCTGAGAGCCAGATTGTCTATCCAGGAAACATCTTTCAGGAATGCTTCGTTCATCAAATTCCATTTCACCGCGAACGAGTAAGTAGGCAACCAGCGGTATTTGGGGTTGCTGCCGAATTTGTTGGAACCGTCCGACCGGATATTGGTGTTCAGGATATACCGGTTGTCATAGGAGTAGGAAGCCACGCCGTAGAAAGAGGCAACCTGTGTGAAGGAATTAGTATTGGTAGGAAGTGTCTTTCCTGTTTGTATATACTGGCTGGTGAACAGCTCGGTTATCACCGGATTGAACTTCTCGCCGAATTCCGGTGTCCAGCCGTACCCCGTGATTCCTACGCCTTTGTAAGCGTTCCGCCGCGCTTCCGTACCCGCCATGATATTGATATGATGGTATCCGCCGAATATTCCGGTGTAACTTACCTGGTTTCTGATAGTATAACCCGTTTTACGCAGGTTGGACTGATACAGCATACCACCGTAAGGAAGTGCAGACGCATTATAAATATCCGTATCATAGGGAGTGTACATACCATAATCCCATCCTCTGATACTACTTATGTTGTAAGACTGCTCGGTAGCCCAGTCCCTTTGTGCCGTATTGGTGTTGTGGTAAGAGAAAGTACCGGTATACTTCAGTCCGTTGATGATATTCACATCCAGTTGGAGCAAGGCGTTGAAATCATCCAGTTGTGACGATTTTCCGGTATTATCCAGCTCCTTGAGGATATTGTAGCCGATAGACTTTGTGCCGGTGTTTCCGTCTTTCTCATAAGTCATATAGTATGAACCGTCGTTGTTGAAAGCAGGAATGGTTCTTGACTTGCTGTATGCATAGTTGAAAGGGTTGACGGAAGAATTGTATCCGTTATTGGATGTATTGGTAAAATCGACTTTAGCAGTGAAGCTGATGTGCTTGTTTATGTCCATCGTCATTTTAGCCAGCGTACTGATTTTTTCGGTATCCGAACCTTTCGCCGCGCCTTCGATATTCTGATAGCCGGCAGAGATGTAATAAGTCATTTTCTCCGTACCGCCGGACACGCTGACATTGTGCGTATGCGTGATGCTGTTTCGGAACAGATGCTTGAACCAGTCGGTATTCCTTGTCTGCATGGCGCTGACTTCCGATTTGAATTCGTCCAGGGTCATGTCTTTGTTCATCAATGCTTCATAAGCGCCTTCATACGTCGGTCCATACGGCGTACGTCCGAAGTTGTATCCGGCATCAACCAACTGTTTGGAGAAAGCGATGCGCTCCTGCGAATTCATCTGATGATAGTTGGAGTAGGAAGGACGGGTATTCAGCGTGATATTACCATTATAGGTAATGACGGGACGCCCTGCTTTGCCTTTCTTGGTGGTCACTACGATTACTCCATTCGCGGCTTTTACACCATAAATGGCGGTTGCCGACGCATCTTTCAATACAGTGATACTTTCAATATCCTGCGGATTTACCCCTGAGATGGCATTACCTATCAGATATTCGGCATCTTCACTATTGATATCCGAGGCAGTGAAAGGCACGTCCTGTTCAAGGATTACTCCGTCCACCACCCATACCGGAGATTTATTACCATTGATGGTGGCATTACCACGGATACGGATTTTAGGAGTGGCACTAGGCTCACCCGAAGTATTCATTACCGCCATGCCCGGTATAGTACCCTGAAGCATCTGGTCGATAGAGCTGACTCCCTGTACCATGATGTCCGCAGCTTTTATAGAGGAAACCGCACTGGCAGATTCACGGCGATCCATCACTTGATAACCTGTAATGACAACTTCACTCAAGGCGGCATCGCTCTCTTTCAGGATGACAGGAGATACTTTTTTGTTGGCAAGCCCCTTTTCGACAGATACCTTGACTTGTCTTGTTTCCATTCCCAGATAAGAAAACCGGAGCGTGTAGCTTGTACTGTTTTCAACTAAAAAGTTATAGGCCCCGTTTATATCCGTGGTTGTCACCCATTTCGTTCCCTCAATGATGACATGCGCTCCGGGGAGCGGTTGCTTGTTTTCGTCTATGACGATACCGTCCAACTGGCACAGTCTGGATTTTGCTTCAGCTTCCGGACTGCCGGGTTTCAGGGCAATCGTAATAAAATTGCCGTCTATCTTATACACTAACGGCTTTTTGCCGATCACTTCGTCGAGCGTTTCAGTGACTGTCTTGTTTCTGATACTCCCCGTGACACCATAAGCAAAGATATCCTCATAATTAAAGATAAACTTGTACCCGCTTGCTTCCTCTATTTTCTTGAAAGCATTGGCAAGCCGTTCATTTTTGAACTCAAGTGAGATCCTCTTTTCACTTTGTTGTCCCCGGATATTGGTGCTGAATATTATTAAGGTCAGCAACAACCAGAACATTTTAGCCACAAAGTGATTCATTCTGCTCCTTTTGAAGGAATTAGTCCAAATTTTCACCATGATTATGCATTTAGTGTTTGACAAACTTTGTTCTTTTAGTCTTGTAATACCCTCTCGTAAGCTTTTTTAAGCCTTCTATATGTTTATTACGTTTTGTCTGTGGAAATGGGTGACAGAAAAGAAACTTTTTTTGAGAAAATGCAGGCAATTGGTTTTAATTTATACTTTTTGAATAATTATGCACAACCAAACAGCCGGATTGTATAGCAGAATGAAAGGTGTTAATAGAATGAAACTGTCATACAGCCATGTTTATGTAGCTATATGACAGTTTACTGTATCACAGAATAAAAAAACTATTTTGCGAAAAGCTCATCCATCTTCTGGGAAAGTTTTTCTCCGCGCAGGTCTTGCGCTATGATTTTTCCTTGCGCGTCAATGATATACATGCGGGGGATACCCGTCACTTTGAACTTTTGCGCTATAGGGCATTTCCATCCTTTCAGTGAGGATACATGCTTCCAAGTTAGCCCCTTTCTTTCAATGGCACCTTTCCAGGCAGCTTCTTTTTCGTCTAGCGATACGCCGAGAATCTCCAACCCTTTGCTGTGGTACTTCTCGTAGATTGCTTTCAAGTTGGGCACTTCCGCTAAACAGGGGCCGCACCAGGAAGCCCAGAAGTCCAGCAATACGATGTGTCCGCGGAGCTCATGCAGGGAAAGTTTCTTCCCTTCGGGAGTGGTCAGTTCAAAATTGGGTGCGATACCGCCTATATTTACCTGTTGCATATCTTCTATCTTTTGCTTCAAAACCAGTCCCGGAGCGGATTTCTTTACCCGGTCTGTCAGCTTGTCATAGAAAGAAAGCACCTCGTCCAGTGTCTGGTTTGTCATTAGATAACGCTCGAAGAAATAAGTTGAGGCTATGTCATTGCGGGTGGTATCCATATAGTTCTGCACCGACCTTGCAATCAAGCTGTCTATCATGGCTACTTTGTATTTGGCCGAGTCAATGGCCGTCGTATCTTTTGAGTTCAATGCTTGTGACAGTGTTATCATCTTTCCCAGTTGGAAGAAAGAAGCGGTGGTGGAAAGCGTTTGCCCTGATTTCAGGACTTCCTGTTCGCGGTCACCTTTGACTTCTATATGGGTGGTGTTATGTGTTTTCCCTTTTTTGTCGGTGGTTGTTTTCTCCTGAATAGTGACCTGAAGAGGGGTTATGCTGACAAAGATTTCGGCTTTATTCTTGGGGCTGCAACTGATAGCCATCCGTTGTTCTTCCTTTACTTTTCCTTTCAGTGAAAAAGAAAAATCTGAGGCAACCTTTACCGAGTCGATGGCTTGCAGGCTATCGGCCGTGATGTATTTTTGCAGAAAAACAGTTTTTCCAGCTCCGTTCTCCCAGGTTCCTTCAATCTGATAGGGCACTTGTGCCACAGCTATAGAAACTGCTGGTAAGAAGATACAAAGTCCATAAAATCTTTTCATTTTCATTGTTCTCTTTTTTTTATAGTTTACTTATCGTAATCCGGTTACCCTCGAGGGTAGCCTTTACTTTTCCTACCTGATTGAGAAGCTTGAGAACTTGTTCCGGCTGATCTGTGCGTTCTGCCCAAAAGTTGAAATGATAGTGCATGGACGCTTCATCCGTGAAAACGATAGCCAGATTGTACCAACGTCCGATGGCTTTCATGATTTCTACAAGCTGCGCTTCTCTGAAACAGAATAAATCTTCTTTCCAGGCTACATACTCGTTGATGTCTACCTTGCGCGGGATTAACATCAAGTCGTTTTCATCCAGGGGAGCATCTTCGCCGGGGGTAAGCCGCAACTCATTTTCTTTTTGAGTGTCGGATACGATGACACTGCCCGATACCAATGTCACGTGCCTGCTTTCGTGCGGGTAAGCCCGGAAGTTGAATTCGGTTCCCAATACACGTGTCTCCGCAGTTCCGCTTTTTACGATGAAAGGACGGCTGGCATCTTTCGCCACATGGAAAAAGGCTTCGCCTTCCAGTTCCACTTTCCGTTCTCTGCCTGTGAAGCGATTGGGGTAGTGCAACTTGCTTTCCGCATTCAGCCAGACTTCGGTTCCGTCTTCCAGTACGAGTTTGAAGTTTTTGCCTCTCGGTGTGCTCAATATATGTGTAGCCATCGGCCCTTCCGCTTCGCTGGCATCTTGATACCTCAGGGACTCATTTTCCAGATGAGCCCCTCTTCTTGCTAATAATTGTTTGTCTGCTTGACCGGTAATCGGTACAATTTGTCCGTCGCCAGTTTGTAGTTCTATGCTTTGCACTCTTTCGGAAGCGGGAAAAACAATCGCCACTTCTGCATACGTATTTTCTTCTGTGATAGAGAAGAACGGATAGCCTATAATAATGAGCAAGGCGATAGCTGCCGCACTTACCGTCCATAAATAATATTTTCTGAGCGATGAAGTTTTGGGACGCGGGTCTACCCGTTTCCAGGCTTTTTCTACATCCGGCGCCATTTGCGTATTCAGGTTCATCAAGGCTTCCCGGCTGTCCATCATTTCCCGGAACAGGGTACGGTGGGACTCTTCTTCGAGCCAGGCAATGAATTCCTCCGACTGGCGGAATGTCCAATCGTCCAATGCCTGTAAGGCATATTCATAATCTTGCTCCTGTCTGGGTTGCTCTTCAGTTTTCATATTCTATATATTATTACGTTATACTCAAAGAAAAGGGTGACAATGGAAATATTTTTTTTGTATCCGTGTGCTGTTTTTATTTATCCGTTTTATTTCTGATGAAGGATAATGCTCTGGATATTAGAGTCTTCACGGTGTTGATCGTAATTCCCATTTCTTCTGCCGTTTCTTTATATTTTTTCCCGTGGAGAAAGCAGGATTCAAAAACTTTGCGGGTTTGCGGCGGGAGCTGGTTGATGGCAGACATCACTTGGGAGATGCGTTCCTGATGTTCTTCATCGTCATTGTTTTCTTCCCAGTATTCGGATTCCCGGGAGATATTGGAGGCGTACCTGCTTTTTACATCACAGTGTCGCAGATGGTCGATGCAGCTATTGCGAATCAGGGAATATAATAAGGGTAGCGGCGAAATGCCTTCCACCACCGTATCATAGTTTTCCCATAAATAACTGAAGGTGTCCGCAACTATATCTTCGGCACATTCCTGATCGTTCACCAGATTGAACGCATAGAAATAGAGCCGGGAATAATTCATCCGGAACAGTGCTTCGAAGTCTTTATACTTCTTCTCTTTTGAATAGGTCATAATCAGTGTCGGGTTACTAACCGCAAGACAAACCATGCATGGCGCGTTATGGTGCCAATCAGCCCGTAGTGTTTCGCCATGATACGAAATCTTTCTTTGAGGGATGCCTTCCGGTTTCGGGTGGTCATTCCTTCGTCCAGATAGTCGATAATCTGTCTCTTATACACATCTCCGAGCCCACGAGACTAAGGCGAATCTCGTA
>OJQL01001820.1_pt1 | contig 14198 bp, 7 predicted proteins | sample 1598731 | NCBI WGS metagenome assembly OJQL01 (sample SAMN03922510, study PRJEB24848) | human gut metagenome | isolation source: stool sample | host: Homo sapiens | place: Germany | collected 2010-02
GCATGCCGCTGATGATGCTGGCCTATTTTCTGCGCGACGTTTCGTTCCGACGTTACCTGCGTTTTTTCACATGGGCGGCGCAAGGTTGGAGGCGGATTCGGCAACTGCTGTCGGTGGGTCTGCCCATATCGGTGCAGATGGTGCTCGAGGTGTCGGCCTTCGCGCTGTCGTCGATCATGATGGGATGGATCGGAGCGGTCGAGCTGGCCGCGCACCAGATCGTCGTTACGTTCGGCAATTTCGCCTTTATGGCGATGGTGGGCATATCCTCCGCGACGACGATTCTGGTCAGTCACCGTTTCGGCCGCGGCGATCTGGACGGCCTGACCCGCGCCGCGACCGCTTCGTGCCATCTGGCGCTGATGACCAATTTCCTCACGATGTGCTGCTTTATCGGGCTGCGACACTGGATTCCGCTGCTTTTCACCTCCGACACGGCCGTCGCGGCGGTTGCCGCGCAGCTTTTCATCATGGCCGGGCTCTATCAGTTCTCGGACGGTTTGCAAGTCGTGCTGCTCGGCGTGCTGAGGGGGATGCAGGATGTGAAGATCGTGATGCGGTACGCTTTCGTGTCGTACATCGTCATCAATCTGCCGGTCGGCTATCTCTGCGCGTTCACGCTCGGCATGGGGGCTCCGGGGCTGTGGATCGGGTTTATCTTCGGTCTCGGCGTGGCCGCGCTTCTCTACTGGCGGCGCTATCGCCGGCTGATCCGCCGGATATGGGCCGAGGTCGGATAGACCGTGTTTTTTCGTTGCGCGACTCGGCGGAGCGGTCGGTCGGGTTCGTTTCAGAGGCGATTCCGGCGGAAAATTGTAGTCCGGCTGCGCTTTCCTGCCGTTTCTGTCGGGGTGGAGGTCCGGGTCGTCCGCGTGCCATCGGTCTCGGCGGGGGGGGCTATTTTCGGTCCGTACCGCACCGGTCTGCGTAGACGACGTTCTTTAGCAGTCCCCTATACCGGGAGTTGTTCGGCCGGGCTGCCGGCGACAGGGGCGGAGCCGATTTCCGGTTTTGAGCGAACTGCGGTCCCGATACGTTTTCGTTGCGCTCCATGCGGGACGCACGTCTATACAATCCGTACGCGGACGCGAATCCGCTGTTTTTCGTCCGGAGACGGAGCGGATTCGGCCTATGCTCCCGAGTTGGCCCGGATGAAGTCCGAAAGCGTGATCTTTTTCCGTGTGGCCGGAGTTCCGATCCGCTCGACTTGCGTCTCGATCATCAATGGCTCCCGCCCGAGCACCAGCCGGTCGAGAAAAATGCCGATTTCGGCACGGTTCCGGTCCATCGGCCGTACGGCCATCTCGTGAGCCGCGCCGCTGACCGAATAGAAATAGAACGACGTGTTCATCCGGCGGAATTGCCTGCTCAGATAGAACGATCCGTAAAGGGCCGCGCCGCCCGTGCCGATGCTGTCGTAAGGAACGTTACAGTCCGCATCGCCGTGAAATAGCTGGATCGGGGCGGGCTTTTCCCGCCAGACCGGACCGGAGGGCCCTTTCTCCAAAACGGCTCCTGCGAAGGCGATGATGCCTGCATAGCGGAAGCCTTCGGGCAGGCGGCGGCTCAGCGCCGAGCCCGTGCATCGTTCGTATTCGCCCTGCAGGACCGTAATCGCCCCGGCGCTTGATCCGCTGGCTACGACGGCCGAGGGGTCGAGGCCCCATGCCCGGGCCTGACCGACGATGAAGGACGTGGCGTCGTACAGATCCTCGACGGCCATATCGACCGCTGCGAAGAACCGTTCGGCGAGCGCTTCGGGCGTAGCGGTCGGGTCGGATCGGCTTCCGGCCGTCTCGCGCAGTCCGAGCCGATAGTCGATCGATACGACGGCATACCCCTTGCGTGCGAAATATTCGAAATAGGGAACATAGGCCGGATTGTCGCGCTCGCCGCCGACGAACCCGCCTCCGAAAGCGAATATCAGACAGGGCGCATTCGTTTCCCGGGACGCTTCGGCCACATAGCGGTCCATGTAGAGGCTGTCCGTCCCCTTGACGGCATAGAGCCAGGTCGTCTTGTCGACTCCGGTCTCTCGGGCCTGAGCCGTCAGGACGACCGGTATCATCGACGCAATCAATGCCATGGCGCCGATCGTCCGTCCGTTTTTCTTGCTTCGATTCATCTTCCGTATAGTTTTGTGTTTCCGGTTGTATGTTTTCCCGTACCGGCTCTCGGGTTCTCCTTGTTTCCTGCCTCCCGATATGAAGCATCCTTCGGCCGAGGGAATTTGGAATAAGGGTCTGACCCGATGCGTGTCCTGTGATTGCCGTCCGCGGCCGGCGGATATGAAAAACTCCGGTTGCGACCGCGTCTGGGATATTGAAATATATAATTCCTCCATGTTTACCGAGCCCCATATCCGGTATGACGGATTACCGCCCAAAAACGATGCCGGCGTTCGGTATGCTGAGCGGTTTTTCCGTTTTCGCGCCGCTCGCATGCCGGTGAGAATGCGTGTCGGCCGAAAGGCCGATGGCACGCGCCCCGCAGTTTCCTACTCTCCGGGGGCGTGCCGCTCCCTTCCGCTTCCTTACTCTGTTCCGTTGCCCTTCGCGCTCGTCCGCTCCGTCCGGGCTGTGGCGACAAGGCGATGAGGCTCTCGTTTGCGACCGAATCCTGCCCGGTATCGCGCTATTCGGACCGGGAGCCTTCCCTTCGAAAAGGGAAGGCGGATTCGCTCGTGCCTGACGACGGGCCCGTTTCGGTTCCGTCCGCCCGTCGGTCGCAAAGTCCGGATCGTCCTGCCGGTCGGAGGTATTCGGGTATAGAAGACCGACGTCTTACTCGGCCGAGTCTTGCGCCGCTTGTTCCTGCGCGCCGTACATGACGGGCCGGATGTCGTAACTCTCTCCTTCGACGACGGCCTCGGTCGCAGGGAAAATATTCCTCGCCTCGTTTACGAGCACTTCGACGTCCGGATAGCGGGACGAGAAATGGCCGATCAGCAGCTTTCCTGCGCCGGCCTTCAGCGCGGCCTTCGCGGCTTGGGCGGCGGTCGAGTGTCCTGTTTTCCGGGCCATGGCTTTGTCCGGGTCGGCGAATGTCGCCTCGTGGTACAGCAGGTCGACTCCTCGGACGAGCTCCGCTGCCCGGGGCGAGTAGAGCGTGTCGCTCAGGTAGGCGTAGCTCCGGCGCCGGTATGGAACGTAGGTCAGTTCGGCGTTCGGGACGACTGTCCCGTCGTCCAGTAGTACGTCCTCGCCCCGCTTGGCGGCCCGGCATTGGGCGATTCCCAGACCGTAGAGCCCGACGGCTTCCTTGCGGATGTTCAGGGGCGGGGTCTTTTCGCGGAACAGGAATCCGGCCGCCGGCACGCGGTGACGCAGCGGGATCGACCATACCTCCAGCGTTTTGTTTTCGTACAGCAGTCGGTGCGCCCGGGTGTCGATTTCTTCCCACTGTACTTCATAAGGCAGCTTCGAGTCGAAAAAGCTCAGGTGCGAGGCCAGAATCCGGTCGAACGGACGCGGCGCGAAAATTTTCAGCGGCGTGCGCCGGCCGAGCAGGCCGAGCGTCGACATCAGACCGAAAAGTCCGTAGACATGGTCGCCGTGCAGATGCGTCAGAAAGACGGTGCCGAGCCGCAGCGGACTGATACCGCAGCGAAACAGCCGCGTCTGCGTTCCCTCGCCGCAATCGATCAAAAAAAACTGCTCATGCACGTTCAGTGCATGAGCAGAGGGGTTGCGTTTGAGGGTCGGCATAGCCGAGCTGCTGCCCAGTACGGTGACCCGAAACGTCATGACAGAAGCAGAATTACTCGGCTTTGGCTTCCTCGGCCGCTTTCGGAGCCTTGGCCTGTTCGGCGCTCTCCATCTTGGCCTTCAGCTCGGCCAGCGAAGAGATGTCGCCGAGGGTCGTCTTTTCGACCGAAGCGTTGATCTTCTTCACCGAGTCCTTGGCTGCGTCGTCTGCCTTGCGGCGCTCGGCGCGTTCGGCCTGAGCCTCCTGACGCCTCGTGTCGTCGAACGTACGGGTGTGCGAAACGAGGATGCGCTTGGTGGCTTTCGAGAACTCGATCACCTTGAAGTCGAGCGTTTCGCCCGCTTTAGCCGTCGTGCCGTCCTCCTTGACCAGTTGTTTGGCCGGGGCGAAGCCTTCGACATTGTCGCCCAGCGAGATGATCGCGCCCTTGTCGGTCAGTTCCGACACGGTGCCCTTGTGTACGCTGTCGACGGCGAACTGCTGTTCGAACGCGTTCCACGGGTTGTCCTCGAGTTGCTTGTGGCCGAGGCTCAGGCGGCGGTTGTCCTTATCGATTTCCAGTACGACCACGTCGATGTCGGCTCCGATCTGCGTGAACTCGGCCGGATGCTTGATCTTCTTGGTCCAGCTCAGGTCCGAAATGTGGATCAGGCCGTCGATGCCCTCCTCGATCTCGACGAATACGCCGAAGTTCGTGAAGTTACGCACCTTGGCCGTGGTCTTCGTGCCGACAGGGTATTTGGTTTCGATATTCTCCCAGGGATCGGGCGTGAGCTGCTTGATGCCGAGCGACATCTTGCGCTCCTCGCGGTCGAGGGTCAGGATAACGGCCTCGACCTCGTCGCCGACCTTCATGAACTCCTGCGCCGAACGCAGGTGCTGGCTCCACGACATCTCCGACACGTGGATCAGACCCTCCACACCGGGAGCGATCTCCACGAACGCGCCGTAATCGGCCATCACGACCACGCGGCCCTTGACCTTGTCGCCGACCTTGAGGTTCTGGTCGAGCGCCTCCCACGGATGCGGGGTGAGCTGCTTCAGACCCAGCGCGATGCGCTTCTTGGCCTCGTCGAAGTCGAGGATCACGACGTTGATCTTCTGATCGAGCGCCACGATCTCCTCGGGGTGGTTTACGCGGCCCCACGAGAGGTCCGTGATGTGGATCAGACCGTCCACGCCGCCCAGGTCGACGAATACGCCGTAGGAGGTGATGTTCTTGACGGTTCCCTCGAGGATCTGGCCCTTCTCCAGCTTGGACATGATGACCTGCTTCTGGGCTTCGAGTTCGGCCTCGATGAGCGCCTTGTGCGACACGACCACGTTGCGGAACTCCTGGTTGATCTTCACGACCTTGAACTCCATGGTCTTGTCCACGTATACATCGTAGTCGCGGATGGGTTTCACGTCGATCTGCGAGCCGGGCAGGAACGCCTCGATGCCGAATACGTCGACGATCATACCGCCCTTCGTGCGGCACTTGATGTAACCCTTGATGATTTCGTCCTTCTCCAACGCCTCGTTGACACGGTCCCACGACTTGAGCTGACGGGCTTTCTTGTGCGAGAGGGCCAGCTGTCCGTTCTTGTCCTCCGCAGCCTCGATATAGACTTCGATCTTGTCGCCTACCTTCAGGTCGGGGTTGTAGCGGAACTCCGATACGGGAATGATGCCCTCGCTCTTATAGCCGACGTTGACGATCACCTCACGTTTGTTGATGCCCGTTACGGTTCCCTCGACCACTTCGCCGACGTTGACGTTCGAAAGCGTCTTGTCGTAAGCCTCGGTGATCTGGGCCTTGTCCTGGTCGTACACGCCCAGGTCGTTTTCAAAGGCGTTCCAGTCGAAATTCTCGTTTGCGACTACATTCTTTACTTCTTCCATTGTGGAAATCTTTGCGATTCAATCGCTCGTTAATTGGTTAATATTGAAAGTTATAGCCCCCGCTTACGGCGTTACTACGCGCGGGCGAGGGCTACAAAGGTAGTGTTTTTCAGCGAATCTGCAAAAAATCAGCGGTTTATTTGCGCCGGATCTCCTGCCGCGGCTTGTTGTCCGGAGTCAGCGGGCCGTCTTCCTGCAACTCTTCGAGCAGCACGCCTGCGACCGTCGTTCCCGTGAGCTTCCCGTCGGTGTAGTTCAGGTCGTTGTAATTCTTGTAGACGTAGTCGCTGACCGCAACCTCGTACACCTTGCCTTCGCGCAGCTTCGGGAAACGCACGTCGACGGCGTTGTCCGCAGCATCGGTCACGATGACGTAGGGTGTCGTCGAGATCAGGTCGATGCGGTGCGCCTCCTTGCGGTTCTCCTCGTCGTTATACTTCGAGAGGATCATCCGGCGCATGTCTTCCGGGGTCATCCGCATCCGGGCTATCTCGGTCCCGAACGGCTCCAGGTCGTAAACCTTCGCCGCACCGACGCCGCCTGCCGGAATCGAATCGAGGCGCACGCCGCCGATGTGGTAAAACCCGACGTCGGCATCGGCTTCGTCGGCCACCGACGCGGCCATCCAGTTGGCGAGGCCCCACTTGTCGGCCGGCCCGGCGAACGCGCCCACAGGCTTGTTCAGCTCGGGATCGGCATAGTAACGGTCCACTTCGGCCTGATACGACGCATCGGGCGCGTAGCCGGCCAGCGGCACGAGACGGGATTCGATGCTTTCGATCTTCCTGCCGCGGAATCGGATCACCGTAACGCCCACGTTCTTGAGGTATTTCCCGGTCTGCGTCAGGAGCGTGCCGTTCACCAGCGAATCGACCTCCACATGGGTGTGTCCGCCGATCACCACGTCGAACAGCGTCTCCTTTCCGAGCAGTTCCTCGTCGCGGTCGTCGCCCATGTGCGACACGAGCACCAGCAGGTCGACCTTCGGGCGCAGCCGGGCGGCATACTTCATCGCCATGGCCTGCGGGTCGGGAAATTCCAGTCCCCCGAAACTCGACGCATTGCCCGCGGGATGCCCCGGGCCTTCGTAGTTGGTCACCACGCCGACGAAACCGATGCGGATGCCGTCCTCGTCCAGAACGACATAGGGCGGCAGCTGCGGGAATGTGCAGGTGTCGCTCACCACGTTGGCGCACACCACTTCGAAATCCATGCTGTCGATCATACGGCCCAGGAATGCCTGCCCGTGGTCGAACTCGTGGTTTCCGAGGGTCGCCACGTCGTAGCCCAGCCGGTTCATCAGCGCGATCATCGGCATCCCGGGCGTCTGGGCCATATCCACATAAGCGTTTCCGGTCCAGCGGTCCCCGGCATCGACCAGCACCACCAGCTGCGCCGTATCGCGGCACGCCTCGACGGCCGCGGCCAGCCGGGGGAAATTCTGAATCTTGGCGTGCATGTCGTTCGTCGAGAGCAGCACGAGCGTCCGTTCGCGGGGCGCGCAGGCCGCGGCGGCCGCCGCAAGGAGAATCAGGCCCGTCCGGAACATTCTTTTCATATTCGTCGGCATTGTTTTTCTTTATGGATGAAGATTTGCCAAAAGTACAAATAATTCCTATCTTTACGAATCGAACATTGTAAAAACTTTTCCATGAACGATACGATCCGAGTCATCTGCGAAAACGGCTGCGGCGAGCTGGAAGTCCCGATGGGAACCCCGCTGGAAGAGGTCGCCAAACGCCTCACGCCCGGCCTTCACCCTTTCCTGGCAGCCTTCGTCAACAACCGCATCAAGGAGTTGAGTTACAAAATATATGCCCCGGTGACGATCCGTTTCGTCGACATCACCTCCTTCGCCGGCATCCGCGTCTACCAGCGCACCGCCTGGTTCCTGCTTCAGAAGGCCGTCAAGGACCTCTACCCGGGGCAGACGCTCCACATCCGCCACTCGATGGGCCAGAGCGGGTTCTACTGCGAGGTCGACGGCATCGACGAATTCACCCCCGACGACGCTGCGCGGCTCCGCGGCCGCATGCGGGAACTCTCCGTGCGCAACCTGCCCATCACCCGCCAGCGCATGCTCACCACCGAGGTCCGCGCCCGCTACGCCGAGGAGGGCTTCACCGACAAGATCGCGCTCCTGGACACCCGTCCGCGGCTTTACAGCCAGCTCTACACGCTCGACGACACGGCGGGCTACTTCTACGGTTCGCTGGCCCCCTCGACGGGCTATGTCACGCTGTTCGACATCGAACCCTACTACAACGGTTTCTACCTGGCCCTTCCGCTGCGCACGTCGCCCGACACGCTTCACCGCAACGTCCACCAGGAGAAGATGTTCGGCATTTTCCAGGAGTACCAGTCGTGGGTCCGGATCATGGGCGTGCCCACCGTCGGCGACGTCAATTCGAAAGTGCTCGCGGGCGACGGCGGCGGCCTGATCAAGCTCGCCGAGGCGTTCCACGAACGCAAGTTCGCCTGGGTGGCCGACACCATCTACGACGCCCACCTTTCGCGCGGCGCCCGCATGGTGCTGATCTCCGGCCCCTCCAGCAGCGGCAAGACCACCTCGGCCAAGCGGCTGGGCATCCAGCTGGGCGTGCTGGGACTGAATCCGGTGCTGATCTCGCTCGACGACTACTTCGTCGACCGCGAGAAGACCCCGCGCGACGCCGACGGCAACTACGACTACGAGGCGCTCGAAGCCATCGACCTGGAGCTTTTCAACGACCACCTGGCGCGCCTGGTCCGGGGCGAGAGCGTCGACATCCCGCGCTACGACTTCATCACGGGGCGCCGCACGTGGCACAACGCGCCGCTGACGCTCGACGAACGCTCGATCCTCATCATCGAGGGCATCCACGGACTGAACCCGCGCCTCACGCCCTCGATCCCCGACGCGCAGAAGTTCCGCATCTACATCTCGTGCTTCACGTCCGTGGCGATGGACAACCTCTCGCGCATCGCCACCACGGACAACCGCCTGCTGCGCCGCCTGACGCGCGACTACCGCCAGCGCGGTGCCGACGCCCTCTCGACGCTCTCGCGCTGGGCCTCGGTGCGCCGGGGCGAGGAGAAGCACATCTTCCCCTACCAGGAGAACGCCGACATCATGCTCAACTCGTCGCTGTTCTACGAGATTTCGGTGCTGCGTCCCTTCGCCGAGAAGATCCTCCGCGAGGTCCCCGACACGGTTCCGGAGTACGACGAGGCACGGCGGATGCTCAAGTTCCTCGACAACTTCATCCCCATCGCGCCCGACGAAATCCCGCCCACGTCGATTCTCCGCGAGTTCATCGGCGGCAGCAGTTTTCAATATTAGCCCCGTACAGGACGGGCCGCAGCAGGAAATCTTGCCGCGGTCCGTTTTTTTATGCGGATCGCTGCACGAATTCCGGCTGATTTACCTATCTTTGCGTCACGCGGTCTGTGAGGGCCGCCGACATACGAAATAAAAGCGCATCGGCTTTTTTCTTATCACCGAAAATTGGACACTTTCGAACCAGATAAGGAACAAAGGTTGGTGTTCTCGCCGTTTTCCGGCGTGAGCATAATCCGTAGTTCTATCTGGTGGGTCAGTCCAATACCTCGGTGATGAACTCGGAAATCTGTTCACGCTTTTTTGTATGCCCGCGAAACGACTAACCCTTTAATTTAAATGAATATGAACAGTTGCTTGAACATTCTCTGGCATTTTCCATTTTTCGGATTCCTGTTCGCGCTTTTTTACGCGTTGTTCGGTGCGATTCTGTGCTGCACGGTCATCCTCTATCCCGTGGGACTGGGCTTTTTCCAGATCGCGCGGTTCCTGCTCACGCCCTTTTCGTCGGCGCTGGTCACCCGCAGGGAACTCAACCTGGTGCGGCCCGAAGAGCGCAGCACGGCCGCCGCGGCTTATTCGACCGTCATCACGATTCTCTATTTCCCCTTCGGACTGATCGCCGCCGCCGGAGCGCTGTTCGCCATGATCGGGGAATTCCTGAGCATCATCGGCATCCCGTGCGGCATCGTCTGGTTCAAGGCCCTGCCCGCGATCTTCATGCCCGTCGACAAAGTGTGCGTTCCGAAGGCCGTGGCCGACGAGATCGCACGCATCAAGGCCGGCGACACCGTCCGGCGCTACAAGGGCGAAACCGAAGAGCCGGAGACGCATTCGGCGGAGCGTCATTCCACGGATAATTTTTCCGAACCGCTTCCGGCCGTGCCCCAGGTCCGGCAGTACGACGACGACAAACTCCACGGAATCATCGCCAATCCCGAGATGTATAAGGCATCGCTGGTCGACGACTGCCGCCGGGAGCTGGAGATCCGCAGCAAGGGCGCCGCATTGATGCCCAAGATCGAGGCGTACGACGATGCAGGGCTGCGCGAGGTGCTCGCCAACCCGCAGATGTACTCCGACGAGGTGCTCTATTGCTGCCAGAAGGTCGATGCCGAGCGTCGCCGCATCGTCAGGGAACGACAGGAGCGTGAAGCCGAACTGGCACGCCTCCGGCGCGAGCAGGAGGAGAAAGCGGCCGCCGAACACCGTGCCGCGGCTTGGAAGAAACAGCGGCCATATGTCTTTGCAGTCATTGCAGTCTTGATTCTGTCAAGTGCCGGCATTTGGAGATATAGCTACCACCAAGAGCAAGCGCGGTTGGAGCAGGAGCGGTTGGAACATGAACGGATACGCATCGAGCAGGTGCGCATCGCCAACCAGCAACGCGCCGAAGAACAGCGTATTGCCGAACAAAAACGAGCCGAGGAACAACGTCTCGCTGAACAGAAACGGATTGAAGTGGAACGACAGCAGCAGGAAGCAAAAAAGATTCTTGCCGACAAGAACTATCGGCGTAGTGTAGGAGCCTATATCGTGGGCGATTACCACGAAAAACTCGAAGGTATAGTATTCTATGTAGACAACACCTATAAACACGGTAAGGTGATTTCTATTTCGCACAACACTGATGGGAGTGAATATGGTAAAAATTGGGAGGATACGATCGAATGGTGCAAATCTTTGGGTGGGAAATGGCGCTTACCGACCATTCAAGAGTGGGAACTTATCTATAAGCAGTTCTATAAGCAGTCAATCGACACAGAATATTCATTAGACATCAAACGAGGCTCAACGTTCGTCAAAAGTGCATATTGGTCGTCTTCAAAGTGGAATAATGAAGATAATTGCAATTGGACATTCAGATTCGATAAAGGATGCAGGGATGGTTGTTATCATAACTATTGCTTATATGCCCGTGTAGTATCGTCATTCTGATTATTACTTTACAAGTTCCAAACACACGACTCACAAAACATCCATGCCATTTTCATACTGGCAACGATTCCGGACACAGGGTCTGTCTGAACAAAAATCCGCCGAAAAGTTTCGGCGGATTTTTTTGCACGTCCGCTTCGTTTGTCTTACATTTGTACGGATAAAGCCCCCGAAAGCTAAAACATTGTAACTTAATCCCTCCATATTCGTATGTTCGACAAGTTTTCCGAACGCCATATCGGCGTCAGCAACGAAAAAGACCTGAAAGCCATGCTCGATGTGATCGGCACAAAATCCGTCGATGAACTCATCTCGCAGGTGATCCCCCAATCCATCCGGCTCCGCAAACCGCTCGCGCTGCCCGCCGAGGGGATGAGCGAATATGAATTCGCCGCCCACATCCGCGACCTTGCCGACCGCAACCAGCCCTACCGCTCGTTCATCGGCATGGGATACTACCCTTGCGCCGTACCGGCCGCCGTCGCCCGCAACGTCTTCGAGAACCCCGCGTGGTACACCTCCTACACGCCCTACCAGGCCGAAATTTCGCAGGGGCGCCTCGAAGCGCTGCTCAATTTCCAGACCGCCGTGATCTCGCTCACGGGCATGGAGATCGGCAACTGCTCGCTGCTCGACGAGGGCACCGCCGCCGCCGAAGCGATGGCGATGATGTTCTCATTACGTTCGCGGGATGCCGTCCGGGAAGGTCGGAATCAGCTCTTCGTCGACCGCAACATCTTCCCGCAGACGCTCGACGTGCTGCTCACGCGCAGCGAGCCGTTCGGCATCGAACTGATCGTCGACGACTACGACGAATACGAATTCACGGGCCGGGAGTTCGGCGCGATCGTGCAGTACCCGGCCGCCGACGGCCGGGTGCGCGACTACTCGGACTTCACCGCCGCGGCTCACGCCAAGGGTGCGCTCGTGACGGTCGCCGCCGACCTGCTGTCGCTGGCGCTGCTGAAAGCCCCGGGCGAATGGGGCGCCGACATCGCCGTCGGCTCGGCGCAGCGTCTCGGCACGCCGATGGGCTTCGGCGGTCCCGCCGCGGGCTACATGACCACGCGCGAGGCGTTCAAGCGCAACATGCCGGGCCGCATCATCGGCGTCTCGGTCGACCGGCTGGGCAACAAGGCGCTGCGCATGGCGCTCCAGATGCGCGAACAGCACATCAAGCGCGAGCGTGCCACGTCGAACATCTGCACCGCCTCGGCGCTGATGGCCTCGATGACGGGCTTCTACTGCGTCTACAACGGCCCGGAGGGCCTGCGCCGCGCCGCCGAAACCGCCCACCTGGCCGCCGCAACCGTGGCCCGCGCGCTGGAGGCGATGGACTACAAACTGGCTTCGACGGAGTTCTTCGACACATTAGAGGCCGAGGCCGAGGCCGCCGTCGTGCAGTCGCTGGCGCTCGAACAGGGCATCAACTTCTACTACCCTTCGGAGGGGCGCGTGCGCATGTCGTTCGACGAGGTGACCACCCCGGCGGAGATCGAGACCGTCGTAAGCATCTTCGCCGCGGCCAAAGGCAAGAAAGCCAAGACCGTAAAGGCCGTCACCGAAAGCTGCGCTCCAACTGCCCTGCGCCGCAAATCGTCCTATCTTCAGGAGCCCGTATTCAACGCCTACCGTTCGGAAAGCGCCCTGATGCGCTACATCAAGAAGCTGGAATTGAGGGACATCTCGCTGGCCAATTCAATGATTTCTTTAGGTTCGTGCACCATGAAGCTCAACGCCGCGGCGCTCATGCAGCCGCTGTCGCTGGCCGGCTTCCAGAACATGCACCCCTTCGCCCCGGCCGACCAGGCCAAGGGCTATATGGACCTGATCGCCGGGCTGGAACAGGACCTGGCGACGATCACCGGCCTGGCAGCCTGCTCTTTGCAGCCCAATTCGGGCGCGGCGGGCGAGTACTCGGGACTGATGGTCATCCGCGCCTACCACCAGAGCCGCGGGCAGGGCTACCGCAACGTGGTGCTGATCCCCGCGTCGGCCCACGGCACGAACCCCGCCTCGGCCGCGATGGCAGGCATGAAGATCGTGACGGTGGCGTGCGACGAAAAGGGCAACATCGACGTGGAGGACCTCGAAGCCAAGGCCAAAGAGCACTCGTCGGAGCTGTGCGGCCTGATGGTCACCTACCCCTCGACGCACGGCGTCTTCGAGAGCCGTATCCGCGAGATCGTGGACGCCGTCCACGACGCCGGAGGACAGGTCTACATGGACGGCGCCAACATGAACGCGCAGGTGGGACTGACGAACCCCGGCTACATCGGGGCCGACGTCTGCCACCTCAACCTCCACAAGACCTTCGCCATGCCCCACGGCGGCGGCGGCCCGGGCGTAGGCCCGATCTGCGTCGCCGAGCACCTGCGGGCCTTCCTGCCGTCGCATCCGGTCGTCGCCACGGGCGGCGACGAGGGCATCACGGCCGTCGCGTCGGCCCCGTGGGGTTCCGCGCTGCTGTTCCCGATCACCTACGGATATATCAAGATGCTGGGGGCCGACGGACTTCGCAAGGCCACCGAAATGGCCATCGTCAATGCCAACTACATGTCGGCGGCGCTGGCCGCGGAGTACCGCACCTATTATTCGGGCGAGACGGGCCGCGTGGGCCACGAGATGATCCTCGACCTCACGTCCTTCAAGAAAGACTACAACATCGACTGCGGCGACATCGCCCACCGCCTGATGGACTACGGATTCCACGCCCCGACGCTCTCGTTCCCCGTGCACGAGACGCTGATGGTCGAACCGACCGAATCGGAACCCAAGGAGGAGATGGACCGCTTCATCGAGGCGCTGATAAGCATCAAGCGCGAATGCGAGGCGGCCGCCGGCCAGGCGGACAACGTGGTGGCGAACGCGCCCCACACGGCCCGGGAACTGGCCGGAGCGTGGGAACACCCCTACTCGCGCGAGCAGGCGGCATTCCCGCTCGCGTGGATCGGCGAGGCGAAGTTCTTCCCCTACGTCTCGAAGATCGACAACGGTTACGGCGATAGGAACCTCTGCTGCCGCAACTGCGAATAAGCCGGCGGCGGCCCGGGAGAAAACGGCGGCAATGTGGAATTGCCGCCGTTTTGCGGATTGCGGCACAATTATTTCCTGCGATTATTTGGCAACTCGCCCCGAAGTGCGTACCTTTGGTGGCTTAACACTGCGTTACAATCGGCCAAACTCCGGGCGCGCGAGGGGATTTAGGGGAGGGTCAGGCTTGTAAACGACGCCGCAGGCGGCGAATGAAGCGGTCGGGCACAAAACGACAAAACATTTAACACACATAATTCGTATGAAAGTAGAACAGAACAAAATGGTCGGCGTGGACTACAAGCTCACCGTCGAC
>OJQL01001822.1_pt1 | contig 14191 bp, 11 predicted proteins | sample 1598731 | NCBI WGS metagenome assembly OJQL01 (sample SAMN03922510, study PRJEB24848) | human gut metagenome | isolation source: stool sample | host: Homo sapiens | place: Germany | collected 2010-02
GTTTTGCTCTCCGCCTTAGCGGCGTCCAGAACGTCCGCCTCCGTGACGAGATCCGTGCCCTCCGGCTCCTGCGGAGCCACGGCAAAATACGGGCAGACCGTTACGGCCATCTGCCGCAGCGTATCGATGGCCTCAGCCGTGTCCGCGAGGAAGGTATTGCGGCGGAAGCGGGGCGGCTCGTAATCGAGATACACCCGGACATCCTTCTGCCACAGAATAGCGCGCACGAGCAGATGCGACAGCGGATCGCCGTCATCACCGGACGCAATACGGCGCAGCAGCTCGAGCCGCGGTGAGACGAGAATGACCGTTCTGGCCTCCTTCACCCGCTCGAGCAGCCCGCCCGGCTCCAGCTTTCCGGCGTAGAGCAGGGCCTCGTCTGCAAACGTGTTCGTCTCCGGGATGCTCACAGGCGTGTAGGCGACGCCGAACTGCTCGTTCAGTGTCTGCTGCAGCTTTTCCGGGAAGGAGACACTGTCGGCCAGCAGCACGAGCACCTGCTCGGGGTGCTGCCTGCGGCGCTCCTCCTGCGCAATGCGGCGGACGACCTCGGCTACGATCAGCTCTGTTAACTTGTAAAGCTGTGCTCGATCCATAGCTACCTCTTACCCGCAGCCGGTCAGGGCAGGACCTCCATCATCGGGGTCCCGCGCATGGCGATGGCATTGGCCTCATCGGTGTCGATGTGGACCTCCATATCATGGCCCTTGCCGCTGCGGACGATCACATTTTCAAATACGACGGCACGCTCCCCCTCGGCGCGCAGGCGGACGGGCTGGCCGTCCCGCAGGCCGAAGAGCGCACACTGCGCCTCGGAAAGATGCAGATGGCGCGCCGCGATGATAACGCCCTCGGAAAGCTCGATCTCACCGGCAGGGCCGACGAGCCTGCAGCCCGGCGTTCCGGCCGTTTTTCAGGACGATGCCCTCGTAATATGTCTTGGCAAGGATGGTCTTGACATCGTCCAGCGTCGGGCGGACGATGTTTGTCTGCGTGGCGGTGTCCTCCAGTGCATGCTCGGCCAGCACGTCGATGTCTTCCATGCGGAATTTCGTGTCGCAGAGCTTCGGGATCTTCACATCGTCACACAGGCGGCGGACGGCCTCAATAGCCTTCTTCGAGGCCTGATCGACCGAAAGGTTATCGCACTTCTCGCCCATAGCCTGCGCCACGGTGGCAAGGCGGCCCATGCAGTACGGGCGGTTGTACTCCAGCACACGCGGCAGCAGAATGGCGTTTGCCAGGCCGTGCGGGATGTTGTAGAAGCCGCCGAGCTGGTGGGCCATGGCGTGCACGTGCCCGAGGCTGGCGTTGTTGAAGGCCATACCGGCAAGGTACTGGGCGTAGCACATGCCTTCACGGGCGTGGATGTCGCTGCCGTTGGCGACGGCGCGGCGCAGGTTTTCGGAAACCAGCTTGATGGCCTTTTCGGCACAGGCGTCGGTCAGCGGGGTAGCGCCGGTGGAGACGTACGCTTCAACCGCGTGGGTGAGCGCGTCCATACCGGTGGCGGCGGTCAGGGCCGGGGGCATACCCACCATCAGGATGGGGTCGTTGATGGCGACGCTCGGGGTGATGCGCCAGTCGACGATGGCCATTTTCACTTTGCGGGCGCTGTCGGTGATGATGCAGAAACGGGTGATTTCGGAGGCCGTACCCGCGGTGGTGTTCACGGCGAGGTAGGGGGGCATGGCTTTGGTGGACTTGTCCACGCCTTCGTAATCGTGGATCTTGCCGCCGTTGGAAACGACGAGGCCGATGCCCTTACAGCAGTCATGGGAAGAACCGCCGCCGATGGAGATGAGGCTGTCGCATTCTTCTTTCTTGTACAGTTCGACGCCGGCGGCGACATTGAGGTCGGTGGGGTTCGGAACCGTCTCATCATAGATGGCGTATTCCATCGCCGCTTCGTCGAGGATATCCGTAATCTGTTTCAGGATGCCGGTGTGGACGATACCTTTGTCCGTGACAAGCAGCGGCTTCGTGGCATTCAAATAAACGATACGCTCGGGGATAGCTTTTGCGGCGCCTACACCAATAAGCGTAACGTTGGGAATAAAGAAGCCGTCAACTTTTTCAACAATAGCCATTGTGGTATCCTCCACTGTTTATAGATGGGCATAAACAAGGCAAGAAGAAAAGTAGAAACAGAGAAAATATAGAGACCTTCTTATCTCTTTTTTGGTAACGTATGATGTTTCAAAAAACAGGTCAATAGCCTTTTGTAAAATACACTACATGTGAAAAAAGATTTTTTTTGCATGTAAAAGGTGCTTTTTCTCACGAAAGATAAAATATTTTTTCACATAAAAATAGATTGTGCATTCATTCAATTTGTTGATTGAACAAACATGTTCAGAAATGATTTGTGATCGGCAATGAAATAAAGCGAATTGCTCAAAGGGATAGTCATGACGCCTATCCGGTGCCGGAGAGAGGGAAGCCGGGGGACGGGCTTTTCCGCCCCGAGAGGGGCTGGAAGGGCCCCGCCGATTTGCAAATGGGCTTGACAACAAAAAATATCCATTGTAGGAGTGACTCCTTTCGGAACATTTACCCACTCCTATGGAGGAAAACAGATGCCAACTATCAACCAGCTTATCCGCGTCGCGCGGAAGAAGGTTGTGAAGCACAAAAAGACCCCGGCCCTGCAGGCTTGCCCCCAGCGCCGCGGCGTGTGCACCCGCGTGTACACGACGACCCCGAAGAAGCCGAACTCGGCTCTGCGTAAGGTCGCCCGTGTGCGTCTCACCAACGGCCTCGAAGTCACCGCGTACATCCCCGGTGAAGGCCACAACCTTCAGGAACACTCCGTCGTCATGATTCGCGGCGGCCGTGTAAAAGACCTTCCCGGTGTCCGTTACCACATCATCCGTGGTACTCTGGATACCTCCGGTGTGCAGGATCGCCGCCAGCGTCGTTCCAAGTACGGCGCCAAGCGTCCGAAGTCCTAAGCCGCAAAGCTTTCCCGGCAAGAGGTCTGACGGCACATCCGCCGTCTTTGCGAATTTTCGCATCACAGTGTCATGCCATGGGTGCGCGTCCATGCCCCCCCGCAACGGGAGGGGCGCAGTGGGAACACACCAAGGCAGCCCGGGCGGCCCCCGCCTCGGGAAACCGCATAGCACTGCAACCCCTGACGTAACGCGTCCGCGTTACCCGGAGAATTTTCATGCCCCGTAAAGGTCCTATCCCCAGAAGGGAAGTTCTGCCTGATCCGATTTATGGCAGCCGCTTGGCCGCCCGTTTCGTGAACCGTCTCATGTACGACGGCAAGAAGGGCGCTGCCGAAAAGATTTTCTATGGCGCTCTTGAAGTCCTCGCCGAAAAGACCGGCGAAGAAGCGCTGCGCGCCTTCGAAAAGGCTCTCGAAAACGTGAAGCCCCACCTCGAAGTCAAGGCCCGCCGCGTGGGCGGCGCCACCTATCAGGTGCCCATGGAAGTGCGTCCTGACCGCCAGGTCTCCCTTTCCATCCGTTGGTTGATCACCTACGCCCGTTCCCGTGGTGAAAAAGGCATGTCCAACAAGCTCGCCGCCGAGCTTCTGGATGCCTTCAACAGCCGCGGCGGCGCCGTGAAGAAAAAGGAAGACACCCACCGCATGGCCGAAGCCAACAAGGCTTTCGCGCATTACCGCTGGTAGTCGGGGAGAAACATGTCTCGTTTAGCACCTATCGAAAAAATGCGGAACATCGGCATCATGGCTCACATCGATGCCGGTAAGACCACGACGACCGAACGTATCCTGTACTACACCGGCGAAAACCACAAAATCGGCGAAACCCACGAGGGCGGCGCTACGATGGACTGGATGGCGCAGGAGCAGGAACGCGGTATTACCATCACTTCCGCCGCGACGACTTGTTTCTGGCTTGATCACCAGATCAACATCATCGACACTCCCGGCCACGTTGACTTCACCATCGAAGTGGAACGTTCCCTGCGCGTGCTCGACGGTGCCGTGGCCGTGTTCGACGCCGTCGCCGGCGTGGAACCCCAGTCCGAAACCGTGTGGCGCCAGGCCAACCGTTACGGCGTGCCCCGTATCTGCTTCATCAACAAGATGGACCGCATCGGCGCCAACTTCTTCCGCAGCGTGGACATGATCCGCGACCGCCTGAAGGCGAAGCCCGTCTGCCTCCAGATCCCGATCGGTTCTGAAGACAAGTTCGACGGCGTTGTCGACCTCATCAATGGCCGCTCCGTCCGCTTCGAAAAAGAATCCAAGGGCCTTCAGATCACCTATGGTGAAGTCCCTGAGGATCTCAAGGATCTCTACGAAGAAAAGCGCCTTGAGCTGCTGGACACCGTGGCGGAAGAAGATGAAGAATTGATGGAAAAGTACCTCGAAGGCCATGAACTGACCGTCGAGGAAATCAATTCCTGCATCCGCAAGGGTACCATCCGTCAGAGCATCGTGCCCGTCCTGTGCGGTACCGCGTTCCGTAACATCGGCGTGCAGCCGCTGCTCGACGCCGTTGTGAACTACCTGCCTTCTCCTCTCGATATCGATCAGATGGTGGGCCACAACCCCGACAAGCCGGAAGAAGAAATCGTCTGCCCCAGCTCGGACAAGGAACCGCTCGCCGGTCTCGTGTTCAAGCTGGCTTCCGACCCCTTCGTGGGCCACTTGGCCTTCTTCCGTATCTACTCGGGCGTGATCGAAGCCGGCTCCACGTTGTACAACGCCAACACCGGCAAGAAGGAACGCCTTGGCCGCCTGCTCCGTATGCACGCCAACAAGCGTGAGGACATCAAGTCCGCCGGCGCCGGCGACATCGTGGCCCTCGTGGGCATGAAGCTTGCCTCCACCGGCGACACGATCTGCGACGAAAAGCGCCCCGTGGTGCTCGAATCCCTCGATATTCCGGAACCGGTCATCGAAGTCGCCATCGAACCCAAGACGAAGACCGACCGTGACGCTCTCTCCGCCGCGCTCAACAAGCTGGCGAAGGAAGACCCGTCCTTCCGCGTGAAGGGCAACGAAGAGACCGGCCAGACCCTCATCGCGGGCATGGGCGAACTGCATCTGGACATCATCGTTGACCGTCTGGTCCGCGAGTTCAACGTGAACGCCAACGTCGGCAAGCCTCAGGTTGCCTACCGCGAAACGATCACGAAGCCCAGCAAGTCCGACCTGAAGTACGCCAAGCAGTCCGGTGGCCGCGGCCAGTACGGTCACTGCGTGATCGAAGTCGAGCCCAACCCGGAAAAGGGTTACGAGTTCGTCAACGCGATCACCGGCGGCGTGATTCCGAAGGAATACATTCCTTCCATCGACAAGGGTATTCAGGACGCCCTGAAGTCCGGTGTGCTCGCCGGCTTCCCGGTTGTGGACGTGAAGGTCACTCTGGTCTTCGGTTCCTACCACGAAGTCGACTCCTCCGAACAGGCCTTCTATGTGGCCGGTTCGATGGCCATCAAGGACGCCATGAACAAGGCGACCCCCGCTCTCCTCGAACCCTACATGGACGTGGAAGTGGTGACCCCCGATGATTACCTTGGCGACGTGATGGGCGACCTCAACGGTCGTCGTGGTCGCGTGCAGTCCATGGAAGCCCGCGCCGGCGCTCAGGTTGTCCGCGCTCAGGTTCCGCTGTCCGAAATGTTCGGCTACGCCACGGACCTGCGTTCCCGTACGCAGGGCCGCGCGACCTTCACGATGCAGTTCCACCACTACGAAAAGGTGCCTGCGGCTATCGCTGAAGAAGTCAGCAAGAAGGCTGCGAACTAGGTTTAACGATACGATAAGATGCGCCTCCGGCGGCAAGGGGGCATGATGCTCCCTTTGCCCCCCTCGGCGCGGTCTTTGAAAACAAACACCCCGGACGGTTTCCGTCCGGGGTGTTTGTTTTCAAAGACCGCTTTTCACTCGGTAGCCGTTCCCTTTTCAGAGGCAACGGCCGCACTTGTTTTTTGTCCATCTCCGAATCTCTACCGCTTCTTCTTGCGGGCCGCGTTCTTTTCCGGCGTGGCGGGATGTGATGTGATTTGGAGATTGTCCTCGGGTTCAGGAGGAAGCGGTGGAGGGTTGGGGGGTCCGAGGTATTTGAGGAAGAAGGCGGCGGATTCGGCGGCCATTTTTGCCTGTACGGCCTTCCGGCGCGAAGGGGAGACGGCAAGGCACATTTCAGGAAGCGTCTGATCCAGATTGCCGCCGCAGGATGACATCAGGCTGGCTGTATCCGCATCGGGCAATACGCCAAGCTGCGGAGGCTGGGGCATGGCGCTCAGGAGGCGTTCCGCGTGCTGAAGGGTATAGAGAGGCGTCCTCTCGGCACGAAGCAGCAGAAGGGGAATCCGGATGCGGGACAGGCTGGCGGGAGTGAACATCATGGCATAGGAAGGGGAAACGGCGGCTGCGGCGCGGACACGCCTGTCGCGGTAGGGTGCGGAAAGGTTGGGAGTGGTGGAAAAAGCCCCCATGCGCTGTCGTGCCCACGGCGTGCAGTATGGATCGGCGTTTTCTTCCTTTCCGGCGCAGTAGATGGGCCAACCGGTCGCGTCCAGCCGCGCTCCGGCGATGAGCATGGCTGCCGTGCCTCCGGGGCCGACGCCAAGGACGCCGATGCGATCGGGATCGATGAGCGGTGCCGTCTCGGGATCGGCTAGGGCGATGTCCAGTGCCTGTGTGAGCTGCTTGGCCCGGTCGGTCACCTGCACGGGCATGAAAAGGGCTCCCATGTCGTCCACATTGTCGCCGGGATGCGTGAAGGCCAGGACGACAAAGCCGTTGCGGGCGAGTTCCGATGCCAGTTCATGCAGGGAAAAGCGTGAGCCCGCGCTGTCATGGGAGAGCAGGATGAGAGGGTGTTTTCCTTCCACGGGAGGCCTGCCGCGTGCGGCGGAGAAGTTCCAGTCTCCGTAATTGACCTGAAAGGGCGCGGAACGGCTGGGGTACCAGACGGCGAAGTCCAGACGCACGTTTTTGGCCGGATCCCAGATGCCGAGGGTTTTAAAGCCCGGTTGAAGAGGCGCTGCATACGCCGTGCAGGTCAGTATGAGGAACGCGAGCAGGAAAAAGAGAAAACGGCGCGTCACGATGGCTCCGGTATCTGCTGAGGAAAGGGAACGCGGTTCCCTTTGAGGTTTGTCGGGAAGGGCGGGGCGAAAGTCCCCCGTTGCGTTTTGGCACCCTACCGTGAATGATGAGAAAAGGGAATTGCGGAGAAGGTGGCAGGGGGAACGGGCGGCTCGCCTTTTCATCAGTACGGGTCGGCCCGGTCTAGAGTATTCCATCTTTGACCTGTATGCTGCTTCAAACGGTAATCCGCCTTGGGGAACGCTGGAAACAGGGATTCGATAAACACGAAAGTCTTTGAAGGGAGAGAGGAGGGGGCTCGGGGGAGGGGAGAGGGAAACTTTCTCCAGAAGGTTTCCCCCTCCCCCGATATTCCTTTCCCTACTTCGCCTCCTCCACACGCACGGGCGTGAGCTTCAGCGCGGGGATTTTGACCGTGGGGTCGAGATGCTCGTGGCTCGTGAGCGCGTTGGCGGGGCTCTCCGCGAAATGGAAGGGGAGAAAAACGGTTCCGGGCTGGAGATCCGTGGCCGTCCGCAGGCGGGCCACGATGGAGCCCTGACGCGACGTCACGCGCACTTTCCAGTTGTCCTTGAGCCGCAAGGCCGCCGCATCGTCCGGGTGCATGTCGAGAAACGCCTCGGGATACTCGCGGTCCAGCGCCCACGAGCGCCGGGTCATCGTGCCGGTGTGGTAGTGGTGCGAGACGCGCCCGGTGAGCAGCGTGAACGGATAGGTTTCATCCGTGGCGCAGCCGAGATCGTCGGGCACGTCGTTGACCGTGAACAGCCCGCGCCCCCGCGTGAAGGACGCGGCGTGCAGATAGGGCGTGCCCGGATGATCCGGGGTCGGGCAGGGCCAGCACAGCCCCTGTTCCTCGGCAAGGCGGGTATAGTCCATGCCCGCGTAACTCGGGACCACCTGACGGATCTCATTGAAGATCTCGCGGGGCGAATCGTAGTCCGCCCGCCCGCCGAGCGCGTTGATCACGTCGCACAGGATGCGCCAGTCGGGGCGGGTGCCGGGCAGGGGGGGCAGGACTTCGTTGATGAGCTGTACCCGGCGTTCGGTATTGGTGAACGTCCCCTGTTTTTCGAGATAGCTGGCCGCGGGCAGGATCACGTCGGCAAGCCGCGCCGTGGGCGTCATGAAAATGTCCTGCACGATGAGGAAATCGAGGTTCCGCAGCCCTGCTTCGACTTTCGCCGCGTCCGGATCGGACTGCATGGGGTTCTCGCCCATGATGTAGGCAGCCCGGATGCTCCCGTCGCGCATCCCGTCCATGATTTCGGTGAGCTTCTTGCCCTGCTCGTCGGCGAACGGGCCCCAGAGCCGGGCGAAACGCTGGTGCCCCAGCTCGGAATCCGCCTTGACGTAGCCGGGCAGGGTTTCGGGGAGCGCGCCCATATCGCAGGAGCCCTGCACGTTGTTCTGCCCGCGCAAGGGGATGAGCCCGGTGGAAGGCCGCCCGATCATGCCGCAGAGCATGACGAGGTTCGCCAGCGCGCCGCAGGTTCGGGTTCCCGTTACCTGCTGGGTGACGCCCATGCAGTAGAGGATGATGGAATTGGGCCCCTTGGCGTACAGCCGGGCCGTTTCCCGGATGGCTTCGGGCTGGAGGCCGGTGAGCGGCGCGGCCCATTCCGGAGTGCAGCCCTCCAGCGAGGCGCGCAGTGCGTCGAAATGCTCCGTGCGCTCGTTGATGAAGGCGTCGTCCTGCCCTTTTTCTTCAAACAGGATGACGTGCATCAGCGCGTTGACGAGCGCGAGGTTGCTGCCCGGACGGATGGCGAGGTGGATGTCCGACAGCGTTGCCACGGGCGTACGCCGAGGGTCCACGGTAATGAGCTTTGCCCCGCGTTTCTTGGCCGCCGTGATGCGGGCGTAGGCCAGCGGGTGCTGCGCCGACGTGTTGGAACCGATCACGAGGATGGTGTCGGCGAAGCGGATTTCCTCAAGGCCGTTGGTGGCCGCCCCGGACCCGAACGCTGTAGCCAGACCGGCTACGGTGGGGCTGTGTCAGAGGCGCGCGCAGTGATCGATATTCGGAGAACCGATCACGGCGCGGGTCAGTTTGGCGGCAAGGTAGTTCTCTTCGTTGGTGCAGCGCGCCGAGGCGAGCATGGCGAACTTGTCAGGGCCGTGCGTGCGGAGCACCGCGCGCAGATGTTCCGCAATGGCGCGGTAGGCTTCGCTCCACGAAACGCCTTTCAGCGTGCCGTCTTCCTGACGGAGCAGGGGCTGATCCAGCCGATCGGGATGGCGCGCGAAGCCGTGCCCCTGCCACCCCTTGGAGCACAACATGCCTTGGCTGACGGGATGATCCGGCTTGGGCAGGACGCCGGTGATGCGCCCGCCCTCCACGGTCAGATACAGGTTGCACCCGCATCCGCAATAGCCGCAGGTCGTCAGAACTTTTTTCATGCTCCACCCCGAAAATTGTTCAGTTGACCAATCATAGATCCGGCGGGTTTCGCTTACAAGCCTTTTCGGAGTTTGTGCGGAAAATTTTTTACGATTTCGATTGTTTTTATCGCATAAGCTTTGTTTTTCACCAAATTGCCGCCCTCTTCTTCCTACGGTGTGCCGCAGGGTGCCCCCTCGTAGCCCTTTTGCCGTTTTTCCCTTTAGGGTCAGCCTGTTCCACGCCAGATCCTTTCCGCTCCTTGCTTCTTCCACCCGCTGACATCGTTCAATCTTTCTTGCGGCGCAATGCCGCGTAGGGTGCAGCTCATGAAGCAATCACCCCTACATCCCCTTTTGTTGTCCGCGGTGGCGGATTCGCTCCGCCGGCCTTTCCCGGAGATCCGGCTTCTGCCCGACGGCGCGTTCGCCGCGCGCGACGGCAGGCCCGGCACGCTCACGGGAGGAAACCTCAACGCATGGAACCTCTCCGGTCCCGGCGCGGAACATGTGCTCGACCAATGGAGGCGGCGCGAGACGCCTCTGGCCATCGACTATGAGCACCAGAGCCTCAACGCCCGCCACAACGGGCAGCCCGCTCCGGCCGCAGGCTGGATCGAGTCGCTCCGGTACGAGCCGGGGCAGGGGCTGTTCGCGTCGATCCGGTGGACGGAAGGCGCCAAGGCTTTCATCGAACAGGACGAATACCGTTTCATTTCCCCGGTGTTCTCCTTCAACACCAAAAACGGCGACGTACTGGAACTGAAAGGCGCGGCCCTGACCAATGTTCCCGCGCTTGACGGGCTTGGCGCCGTCGCCGCGACCGAGGATTTCCCTCCATCCGACACCCCTCAACCGGAGACAGCCATGAATGCGCTCAATCGGCTGAAACAGCTGCTCGGCCTGCCTGAAGACGCAGCCGAGGAAACCTTGCAGGCGGAATTGGACAAGCTCGAATCCCTGCTCACGCCCGCGAATCCCGCCGCGTCCGATCTGCCCGCTTTGCCCGGACAGCCGCCTTTTCCCCATCAGGCAGATCCGCTGCCCGGCAACGCCCGGCCCACGCTGTTCGACTTTTTGCAGGCTTGCCATCCTCAGGCGGCCCTGACCTCTCTGGTACGCGCCAACACAGCCCTGCGCGATCAGCTTTCCGTGGCGCTCAGCGTCACGCAGGGGGATCGCGTGGCCCGGAGCGTCGAAACCGCCGTAACCGACGGGCGCTTGAGCCGTGGGCTTGTCGGCTGGGCCACCGCGCTGGGACGCCAGAACCCGGAGGCGCTGGAAACCTATCTTGCCGCCGTTTCGCCCATTGCCGCGCTCTCGTCGTTCCAGAGCACGGGCAGCCGCCCCGCGCTGTCGGCTCCCGCCGCGTCCCCGCTCTCCGATGAGGAGCGCTTCGTCTGCGCCCAGCTCGGCCTGAGCGAGGCCGAGTATCTCGCTGTACGGGGGTAAGGGAGAGCCGGGGAAGGTCGGCGTCGGGATGGGCGGCTTGAAAAGCTGTTTCTTTCGCGTCCGTCCTCCGGTTTGGAAAAGTGAAAAGGCAGGGGTTCCTTCCGCATCATCTTCCTATCAGCGAAGGCTTTTAGGGAGAGGGGAGGGAACCAGGGGGAGAGGACACGGCGGTTTCCTTTGGAAAAGGCCCGTCTCCTCTCTTCAGAACCGTTTTTCATCATGAGGATATATCAATGGCAGTAGTGACGAGTTCCCTTGTGTCGGCCCTGCGTGTGGGGTTCCAGCGTGAATTTCAGGATGCGCTTTCGTCCGCGCCGTCCCAGTGGGACAGGCTGTCCACCCGTGTGCCGAGCAGCTCGGCGGGCAATACGTACGGCTGGATTGGGCAGTTCCCCAAACTCCGCGAATGGTCCGGCGACCGATCCTTCAAGAACATCAAAGAGCACGGCTATTCGGTGATGAACAACCTCTATGAGGCCACCGTGGACATCCCCCGCACGGCTGTGGAGGACGACGACATCGGCGTGTATGCCCCGCTGTTCCGCGAAATGGGCTATGCCGCCGGGACGCATCCCGACGAGATCGTGTTCGGCCTCCTCAAGAACGGCATGTCCGGCACATGCTATGACGGCAAGGCGTTCTTTGCCGTGGATCATCCCGTGTACCTGAACGCGGACGGCTCAGGCGACGCCGAAACCGTCTCCAACTGGCTGCGTCCCGCCGCTGTGGACGGAACGGTCACCGACGGGACGCCGTGGTTCGTGCTGGATGTCTCCCGCCCGCTGCGCCCGTTCATCTTTCAGGAGCGCACCGCCCCGGAATTGCAGGTCATCACCAATCCGGACAACGACTATGTCTTTATGAAGGACAAGATCCCCTACGGCATCCGTTACCGCTGCAACGGCGGGTACGGCTTCTGGCAGCAGGCCGTGTGCAGCACGCAGGAGCTGAACGCCGCCAATTTCGCCGCCGCCCTTGAAGCCATGCAGAGCTTCCGCGCCGATGGCGGGCGTCCCCTCGGCCTCGGTTTCGGCGGTGAGGCCGGGACGATGCTTGTCGTGCCCCCGTCCCTTCAGTCCGCCGCCCGCCGCGTCGTTTCCGCCGAGCAGGACCCCGACGGCGGCAGCAATATCTGGTACCGCGCCGCGACGCTGCTGGTCAGCCACTGGCTGATTTAGCGGAGCGAAGGCGTGGGAGGGGCTTTTCTTGTGAAAGTGCCCTTCTCTGGGCTCCCCCGCACGGCGTCAGCCGGAGGAGAGGCGGGGGAGTCCGCCTCAGCCGAACAAGAATGGGCGGATTGCCGCCGGAGGCATTTCTTTATGGCATACGCCACGCTTGATCAGCTTGTGAGCCTGTTCGGGGCGGACGAAATCCGCACGCTTTCGGACAGGCAGGGCACGGGCGAACTCGACGAAGCGGTCATTTCCGACGCCCTGGAGCGGGCATCCTCGGAAGTGGACAGCTATCTCGCGGATCGCTATGCGACGCCGCTTTCGGACTCTGATCCTATTCCGCCCGTGGTGGTTTCGGTTGCCGGGGACATCGCCCGGTATCGGCTCACCGGGGGCGACATCCGCGACACCGATCCCATCCGTGAGCGTTACACCAAGGCGCTTAATTGGCTGCGCGACGTCGCGGACGGCAAGGCTGGCATTCCCGGCCTGCCGCCTGCGGGAACGGAAACGCCGGGGGCCGTGTTGCTCGAACCGGGCACCCGCCCGTGGGATGGGGTGACGCCGTGAGCCGCACGCCGATGGAGGTTGAGGACGCGATTCTCGAACTGCTCCAGCCGCTCAGGGAAACGCCGGGAGCAAAGACCCTAGCGGCGTTTCAGGGACAACCGGACAAGGATACATGGGCCCGGTTGCGGCGCGGTTTTCCGGCGGTGCTGGTCCTGTACGCGGGGTCTCCCGCGTTCATGCCTTCGGGCCGCCGCCTTGAGGAACGCATGGAGTTCGAGGTCTACGTCATGGATAAAAGTTACCGATCGGCAGCAAACGGCCAAAAGCCGGAACCGGGGCACCCCGGAACCTATGCGCTGCTTGCCGCGGCCCGGGAACGGATTCTCGGCGTGCCGCCCCTTCCGGGCATGGGGCCGTGCCTGCCGTCCTCTATCCAAGGGTTCGTTCTGGATGGAGCCAGCGTCTACCGCATGACCGTTTCGACCATACACAATATTGCACTGTAAGGATTGGATATGACTGCAAGTCCGCAGACAAGGAATTACCTGTACGGCAAGGGCGAGCTGTTTTTCCGCGCCGTAGGGAGCGAAGGCTACGACCATCTCGGAAACGCCCCGGCCTTCACCATCAGCCTGACCGAAGAAAAGCTGGAGCATTTCAGCTCGATGAGCGGCACGAAGACCAAGGATCTCCAGCTGGTCACCCAGAAGGGGGCGACCGTGGCCTTCACGCTGGAGGAATTCACCACCGGAAACATCCTCCGGGCCTTCAAGGGCGCGGCGGTGGCGAAGCAGATGCAGGCCGCCGCGACGGTGTCCGGCCAGTCCGTCAGCGCCAACAAGGGCCTGTATACGTTCGTCGGCAAGGAGAAGCTCGGCTTCACGCGTCTGGAGCACGGCACGGTGGCCGGGGGAACGTTCGCGCCCGGCTCCTCCGTGGTGGGCTCGACGTCCAGCGCCACGGCGACCGTCGCCTATGTAACGGACGGGGTTTTGGAGTGCGTAAACGTGCGGGGGACTTTTGTGCCCGGCGAGGAGATCGCCGCCTCTGCAATCAAAGCCACGCTACAGGGGATCGCCCGCGTCGCCGATGTGGTGCTCACGGACAAGGCCAGCGCGCCGACCGTCCGCTACCGTCAGGGGGTCGACTACGATCTCAACGCCCGCACCGGATTGCTGCGCGTCCGCGAATCCTGCTCCGCCGACACGGTGTTCCTGACCGCCGATTGCGAGTCTTCCGACGAGCAGCTTGTTGATGCGCTGACCGCCAGCGACGTCACCGGCGAACTGCTGTTCGTAGGCCAGCCCGATCAGGGGCCGGGGCTTGTCGTGCAGTGCTGGAAGGTGACCCTTTCGCTCAGCGGCGAGGTCGGCCTCATCAGTGAGGAACTGGCCTCCATCCCCATGACCGGCGAAGTGCTCGCCGATGATCTGAACCATCCCGAAAGCCCGTTCTTCCGGGTGCGCTATCTCGGATAACCGTAAAACATATTGTGAAAATGAGGGAACCCTTCCCTGAAGAACCGCGTTTCCTTCTTTTCCAGTTTTGTTTCCAAACGGCAGGGACCTACTCCGCGCCGCCTCCCCACCAGTCGAAAGTCTTGGGAAGGGAGGGGCGCGGGGAGGGAAACCTT
>OJQL01001824.1_pt1 | contig 14171 bp, 16 predicted proteins | sample 1598731 | NCBI WGS metagenome assembly OJQL01 (sample SAMN03922510, study PRJEB24848) | human gut metagenome | isolation source: stool sample | host: Homo sapiens | place: Germany | collected 2010-02
ATGCAAATGCCAATCCCAATCCGGATGCTCCAGAGGGCGGAAGCTGTGAGCCCGGAGTAATTATGGTGGCCTATGATCCCGACAATCTCGGACCGGACAACGTACAATGGTATGAAATACAGGGCAGCGCCCATGTGGATCCTACCAAGGAACCGTGGTATGAAATGGCGAAGGTCAATGGTAACGATGTAAACATTTACTTCGATTACCGGATAACCTATTACCGTCCCGACAGCGAACCGACATCGAGAGACGAATGGGATACGTATATAAAATGGGAGGATAATCAGGGAAATTCCGGCTACAAAATGAAAAATCAGTATCATTCACAACCGTATTATCCGCTTTGGGCCGGAAATACGCTGTCGTTTACAGGCACATGCCTGCCTCAGAATGCCATTGACGAAAGTGGTTCGGGAACCTATTTCGTTCTTTACAAATTCCGCTATGGCTATGCGGACAATGAAATCAACAGCTATGACGACTCGTCGATCGATATAAGCTGGGCTGTCGATGCGAGCGGAAACAGCGTCAACCTGCCGGGAGTCGATTATATAAAAATATACACCGGTGTCAACCAAGAGAACGGTTGGCTTGGGGAATGTTCGACCGAAATAATGGGTGTGGAAGACCTGCATTTGCTCAAAGAGGAAATACACACAAGGCGATAAAGACCGAAATAACAGGCAATTCAAGTTTTCTGAACTTCGAAAACTCATTTCGATTTACAAATAGTTAATCGGCGGCGGGCCTTTTGATCGCGGTGAACCATTGCAAACATTCCTGCATTTAAATCCCGCCGCCGTTCTTTCACATCTGTCTGCGAGAACCGGAAAAATAGAGATTAGTAGCACGTTGTCTGCCATAACAACGCAATACTCCGGTTTCCACAGACAGATTTTTGCTGATTTGCATTTCGAAAACAATAGAAAATTTTTACAGCAAGCACAAAAATTGAAAAAATGGTCTTATCAAATATGCTTTGTTTTAATTCAACCAACGGATTACACAAAACAAAAGTAATATCAACATTTGGTTTTCGCATTCAACCATTTCTTCTCTGCGGGGAAAATGCGGGGAAAACCCGAAAATTAAAAATCGCTTAACCTGCCATAATCAACAAATTAAGCGATTTTTCTTGTACCCGGAGCCGGGATCGAACCGGCACGGCCATTACTGGCCACAGGATTTTAAGTCCGGCGTGTCTACCGATTCCACCATCCGGGCGCAGTCTTTCGCCGAAAGACGCCGGCAAAAGTACGAAAATATTTACGATTTGCCAAAATCTATGTAATTTATCATCGCCGCATCGTCGTCGGGACGGAACCAACGGATTTCCGGATCGCGGCGGAACCAGGTGAGCTGCCGTTTGGCATAGCGGCGCGAATTGCGCTTGATCAGTTCCACGGCCTCGTCATAGCCGATACGCCCGTCGAAGTAATCGAAAAACTCGCGGTAGCCGACCGTCTGCAACGCATTCAGCTCCCGGTAGGGGTACAGCGCCCGCGCCTCGGCTTCCAGACCGTCGGCAAGCATGCGGTCCACCCGGCGGTTGATGCGGTCGTAAAGCTCCTCGCGCGGCAGGTCGACACCGATTTTCACGATCTCGAACGGACGCGCACGCCGTATGCCGGTACGCTGCCGGGAGTAGGGCATGCCGGTTTGAAGGCAGACCTCCAGCGCACGCATGACACGCGCCGGATTGTCGAGGTCGACAACCCGGTAATACTCCGGGTCCAGTTCCCGGAGCTTCTCGGCAAGCGCCCCGAGTCCCTCCTCCGCCAGCTGGCGGTCCAACTCCCCGCGCAGCGATTCGTCGGCCTGCGGCAGGTCGTCCATACCTTCGCACAACGCCCGGACGTAAAGCCCCGAACCGCCGACGGCAACGACGTAATCGTGGCAGGCAAAAAGTCTTTCGAGCCGCGCAAGGGCCTGGACCTCGTATTCCCCGCAGTTCAAGCGATCCTTTATATCATGCGAGGCAATAAAATGATGTTCAACGGCTTGAAGCTGATCGGCAGTGGGCTGCGCCGTGCCGATCGGCATTCCCCGGTAAACCTGCCGGGAATCGGTCGAAAGGATCGGTGCCGCGTAATGGCCGGCCAGACGGATGCTCAAATCCGTTTTGCCCGAACCCGTCGGCCCGACGACGACCAGCAGCCGTTTAGTACTCATCGTCGTAATTATCGTCGCCCTCGAAATCGCTGAATTCGCTCATCACGTCGCCGAAAATCGACCCCTCGTCGTCCACGCGCGTTTTCGACGGGTCGTACTGGTCGGGAGCGGCGGCCTGTGCATAGATTTCACGCGGATAGGAAGCCCCTTTATCGGCCTCGAAGGTTCCGGTAAGTTCCAGAAAATAAGCCCGGTCGCCGAACATGTCGAAGAGATAGATCAGACGGTCGCGGCGGTTGTGGATGATCTGGCCGAGCGTCACGCTCTCCATCGCCGCGGGAGCATCCCCGGAGCCGTCGCCCATGTCCACGATCGTGAATTCGCGCTGTTTCTCCCAGCGGTCGTCGGCCGTGAAGAACGAAGCCATACAAGGCTCGTACTCAAGCGACTGAAGGATGAAATTATGGAAATCGAGCAGCGTCATGTCGTACAGCGCCTCGTAATCGCGCACGAAATTGTCGTTCTCGTCGCTCAACATCCGGAATCGGAAAACCATCGACATTGCAGTAGTATTTTTAGAATATTGTTACGTTACAACACCAAATATAACACTTTTTGTCAATCCAACGCCGCAAGCCACGCAAGAACGTCGCGGTCGTCGGGATAATCGGTCAGGGCCGGGGACTGTGCGCAGCCGAAACCGGCGCGGCGGCTGTGGGGGAGACACCCGGTGACGACGCATTGCAGTTCGCCGTCGTGCCCGGCAAGCCATGCGGCCACTTCGTCCAACGCCGTGTAGTGCGCATAGGCGATCCGGCTCAACGCCGCCGGAAAGGCGCATTGTTCGACGGCCACGGCACATCCCAGATCGACAAACGGCCGTCCCTGCATCTCCAGCAAGGCTCGCTGCTGTCTGTAATTGTTTATATACTTATTGTTTACGGGCGGCATTTGAAGCGCAGGTTCATATCCTTCCGGCATGAAAATCAGCGACACGCTGCGACACCCCAGCCCGGAATAGGCCCAGATGTCGTCGGCCAGTCCGGCAAGCTGTTCCGGCGTCTCACGTCCCGAAAGCACGGCTACCGACTGGCGGCTGCCCCGCAGCAAGGAGGGAATGCCGGCGTAATGCGCCCGGAAATAGCGGTTGGCGTTGTCGCTGCCGGTGGCGATCACAGCGTCGACGGGCGACGTTCCGTCGTACAGCCCGACCGGCACGGAAGGGTCGATTTCGCGCAGCAGCCCCACGACATATTCCATCAGCACGGAATCCTTGGCGGAGGGCTTCACGAGGCAGCCGTGGCCGCTCACAAGCACGCACAGCAGGTCGAAAAAACCGACGAGCGGGATATTTCCGGCCATGACGACCAGCACGCGCCGCGGCGCCGCAACCGGAAGGGCAGGGTAGTTCGCCAGCCAGGCTTCGAGCTTTTCGCGTTGCAGCATGTCGCAGGCGACCGCGCGCACCGCACGGCGGACATCGGCGGGCGCAAACCAGCCGTTGGCACGACAGGCGGCGTCCATAACCGCGCGCGTCGCATCGTCATCGCCGAAACCGAGCAGGCGCGCGCCCAATGCGGAAAATGTTTCGATCGTGTTCTTCATGGCTACAAAGATACTATTTCGCGTTGTAATCCGCACATTTTTCCCAAAGTTGTGTTATTTTTGCAAAAGGGCATACAATAACATGCCAACGACTATGGAGAGAAATCTGAAAGAGGCGCTGCAACACCGGCGCAGTTATTATGAACTGACCCCCGAATCCCCGATCGACGACGCACGGATCGAGGAAATCGTGCGTTTCGCGATACAGCACATCCCGTCGGCCTTCAACTCGCAGTCGACGCGGCTAGTGCTCCTGATGCACGAACAGCACAAGGCGTTCTGGGAGATCGTGAAACGGACCCTGCAAGCCATCGTTCCCGCGGAGGCGTTCGTAGCCACGGAGCAGAAGATCGACCGCAGTTTCGCATCGGGGTACGGCACGGTGCTTTATTACGAGGACACGACCGTCGTGCGGAAACTGCAGGAACAGTTCCCGCGCTATGCGGACAATTTCCCGATCTGGTCGGAGCACACCTCGGCCATGCACCAGCTGGCAGTATGGACGATGCTCGAAGACGCAGGGTTCGGCGCATCGCTCCAGCATTACAACCCGCTCATCGACCGCGAGGTGCGTGAACGCTGGAACCTGCCCGGAGCGTGGCGGCTGATCGCCCAGATGCCGTTCGGACAGCCGGGCGGAGAACCGCAGGAAAAGAGTTTCGAGCCTTGGGAAGAGCGCATACGGATATTCAAGTAAAGCACCCGGAGGCCAGCATATCGTAAAAAAATTGCAGAATGCGTTTGAAAAATTTGGAGTTTCGGATTTTTTAGCTACCTTTGCACTCGCAATTACGAAACATGCTTTTGCGGAAATAGCTCAGTTGGTAGAGCGCAACCTTGCCAAGGTTGAGGTCGCGGGTCCGAGTCCCGTTTTCCGCTCCAAAGAGGTCATTTTGACCTCTTTTTTTGTTGCGCAAAGCGACGCAAATAGAAGCAAAAAAATCCTGTATATCAACGATATGCGGGATTATTTCGTTTCTGGCCAGAGCAAAGGAACGCATACGAAAGCAGGTCACTAAAGTGCTTAATCGTGGTACATGGGTACGAGCTGTCGAAATGCACCACGCGAATGGTGATAATGCGCTGAACGACATCGGTTTGCTCCAAACATTCAAGGCTTTTCAATCGTAAGGATTGTTAAACTAAACTGAATTTTGGACGATGGAGAGAAAACGATTTTGCGTGACCTTTTTTCTGCGCAGGGCACGAACCAACAAGGCGGGACTGGCCCCGATTCTCGCCCGGATCACCACGAACGTAGGGTTGAATTTTTCAAAATTAATTGATTCCCTCAAAAATAAGGATGATAAAAATTCGTAAATAATAATATATAAAGCACTTATGATCTATTTGTCCTTTCTGTCTTTTAGTTCTATATCATGAAAGAATTCCTCAAAAGAAATATCATAGAATTTGCATAATGCCGATAAGGTACTAACTGTAATATTAGAGTTGCCAGATTCGATGCGCCCCAAATGTATACCTGAAAGTCGATAAGCCTCGGCTTGAGTAATACCTTTTGACTCCCGTAAGCTTTTCAATTTTATAGCGACAAGGTGCATTAATACTTCGTTATGTCTTTGATTTTTCATACAATACACGTTATGGATTAGGCATACCTTTGAAAAATTCTTTCAAAGACACATTGTAATAGGTGCAAAGTTCCGCGAGCGTACTCAACGTTATATTGTACTCTCCGCGTTCGATCCGTCCCATATGTAGTTCTGTATCAATATAAACAATTTGCTGGGATAATCCTCTGTCTTCCCTTAACTGTACTAATTTTTCAGCTATAGCCTTAATTAATACATCATTACGCCTTTGTCTTTTCATAATACAAAGGAGCCTATTAATGACATAAACATCTGGGATGTATTTGTCATTAAAGCCAATAAAAATTACTATCTTTGTTCCCGAATTATAAAGGCAGAAAACGGGCCATCATTTGAAAAAAGATGAAAAGATGTTATCTTTGTATTTGAATAGTACGGCATAGCCGACAGACATAACATTATAGAGGGTAAACAACTCTTTATATCTTTAGTGTGAACTTGGGAGCCTCTTCGGAGGTTGTTTAGCTGGGTATAAAAGTTGTCAGTCCTTGTTATGTCCTGCCCTTTAGGGGTAGGACAAGCAAGGGCGCAGGACAGCTACCAGCAACGGGTTCCCAAGACCTACACTAAAGGGCTGCAAATGCGCCCCTTTTTTATTTTCCTCCGGGGCGCACTCACACAATCTCAACCCCGGTATTATGTCACGGCAAATCAATCGAAAAGAGGCGTTTTTGGCGTCCGTCGGCCCTTGGTCGGCGGGCATTGCCGTGTCTGCCGGGGGCTTCACAAGGACGGCGGACATGGCCCTGAAATCTGGTAGTAACACGCAAGTAATCCCGTGCCTGGCCGTCCTTTTTTATTTTGCGGATGCGGGCGGCCGAAACGAATTCTTCAATCTGTGAAGTTGCGTCACTTGATTGTTTCGGCCCCGCATCCGCTTTTTAATCCGACAACCACAAACTATGGAACCAGCCTTTACCCTCGGCATCCTGTACGGCTGCGGCCGCGGTTTCCGCACGGCGCAGTATTTCGAACAACTCGCCGCATACTATCTGAAATCCATGTCGCGCGTCCGGGTGCTGATCGCCCTGACGGGCAAAGCTGAGCGGTCGGTTGCGGCCTGCCTTTTGGAACAACGGGCGAAGCACTCCGGGTTGGAGGTCGCCGTCGTGCTGACGGCCCGGCAATGGCGGGAATATCTGCAAAACGTTTCGCACGGCAAAGCCGCCGAATGCAACCCGATTATCGACGCGGCGGATCGTCGGGAGGTAATGGAACGGTGCGCGGAGCGTTTTTCGCCCCCGGAGCTGTTCCGGCTGTTTATCGAGCGTTGCGACCTGCTTGTTTTTCAAGAACACCATGCCGGGGCGCAGATGGTCGGACTGCTGCGCGAACTGCTGACGGATATGGCCGTACCGCTGCCCGTGCAATACGAACTGCTCCATCCCGGCTATGCGAGCCTGCATTATCCGGCCGACCGGAAGCAGTACCGAATATACGAAAGCCCCTATTACGATCCCTGTCAGGAGATTCGGCAAAGCATCGCCTACCTGCGGCGCAATAATTTCGTGATCCGGGCGGAACACCTGCCGATGATCTTCATGCGCAAATGGCGGTCCGAGCCGCCGCCGGGGTGGTATCATTACCTGACGACCCCGGACGATACGGACACGATATTCCGCCTGCGGGAAACGCCGCGCCACGATCATCTTTCGCTCAAGGTGTTCGCATACGCCTATGCCGTAAGGCATGATATGTGGGCGGGAGGCCGGGCAACCCCGTCGGGAGCCGACGCGATAAGGCGGTTCCGGCAATTCCGGCAACTGTTGGAGATCATAGCCGCACGGCGGGAAGCGGGGGAGCGGGTGGAAGCGTTCGACCTGATGGATTTCGACGGGTACGATAAAATACTCTGCCAAAATAGATAGAATAAAAGATTTGTTTTTGTCTAAAAGATTGTGTATCTTTGTATTGACGCATAGAAATGCAGCAAGGCGCAAAAGGTGAACTGCTTATCGGTGACCTGAAAAACCAAAGAACACCGTAACATATTGATACATAACGGAAAGAAACCCAAGGTTTGGCTTCCGTTTTATGCCCTGAAAATCAGCAACTTACAAAAAGAGGTTGCTGATTTTTTCATTTACAGACAGCAGAATTGCAATGCATTTAAGGGTATTCAGAACAAAACCGCAATCATCAATACGGCAAAGCGATCTGGGGGATGCTGCATGCGATTCTGCATGGGGCGCCTGATTGCCGGGCGCCGGGAGGCGCCAACGGCTTATCTGTCGATTTCCAGAATGACGCCTGTATTCCGGAAGGTTTTCAGTTTCAGACGTTTGTCGACGGACAATATGCGCCGCAAGGTGCAGATCGACTGGTTGAGGTAGATGTCGGCGTTGATCAGGTTGTCGCCCCATATTTTCGTGGTCAGGAAATCCCGTTCACAGATGTGGTTTTTCCGTTGCAGGAGCAATTTGAGCAGTTGGATATGCCGGCCTCCGACTTTGTACGCTTTATCCTGCACGACGATCGTCATTTTCCGGCTATCGACATAACAAGCGTCCGTGATGCGCACGACGTTGTTGTATCCGGTGCGGGCCAGGATCGCTTTGAGGCGCATTTCTATTTCCGGCAGGTCGGTGTCTTTGCGGATGTAATCGTAGGCCCCCGATTGAAGCCCCTTGATTGCGTTCCGGCTGTCGGACAGCGATGTCAGGAAAATAACCGGTACATCTTCATCGATCTCCTGCATGCGTTTGCAGACCTCGAAGCCCGTCGTGTCGGGAAGCATGATATCCAGCAGGACGATGTCCGGAGCCACTTTCTCGAATGCTCCGATCGCCTCGGCCCCGGTTCGGGCATATACCATTTCATACCCCTGCTCATCGAACCATCGGATGTTGAGTTCGGCGATATCTTCGTCGTCTTCAACATATAAAATGATACAGTCATTCGTTGTCATAAGGAATTCCTATCGTAAATTCGCTGCCTTGTTTATAAATGCTCGTGAAAGAGACCGTTCCACCATGCGCCCGGGCGACCATCTTTACATAGCTCAATCCCAGACCGAATCCGGAGACATTGACTGATTTTTTGTGCGGAACCCGGAAATAGCGGTCGTAAACCAATATCTGAAACTCCAGCGGGATTCCTATTCCCCAGTCCTTGACCGAGACGCATACGTGATTCTTTTCCAGGTAGCAGCGGATGGCGATCCGCTTTTCGGCGGGAGAGTACTTGATGGCATTGTCCGCCAGATTCAGCAGCGCATTGCCGTAATGGGCAGGGTCGGCCTTAAACGTCGGGACGTCCGGAGCGATTTCCAGGGTTATAGCGGCATCCGGGTAGGATTCACGGATATTTTCCAGAATTTCCCGGATGTCGATCTCCTGTTTCTGAATTTCCAGTTTGTTCGAAGTCGTCGAAAGGAGTTTCTCGATCAGCAGATTGATCTGGCTGATTTTCCTCGATGCCGTTTGCAGGTTTCTGTCATCGTCCGTTCGTGCGGATAGTTCCAAAACCCGTTTCAGGTATCCGACCGGATTTCTTATTTCGTGAATCATGTGCCGGACAAAATTCTCGCGGAAATCCGACAGTTTTTGCTGTTGAATGACAATCTGGATGATGCCGAACAGAATCACCGCCACCAGCAACGTGATGGCAAACGACGACAGGAGAATATAGCGGATCTGTGCGAACATTCCCGAATAGGAGCCGTCGAATTTCACGACAATGCCGTCTGTTCCGGTTATGCCCAGTTGCAGGGTATCACAGACAACCGTATAAATGCCGTCAGCCAACTCGCTGTTCGTGCTTTTCTCGACCCGCCCCGTCTGGGTATTCACCTTTTCGATTATATAGGGAATATAAATATTATTCTTTTCAAATAAACTATCTAGACTTCTATCCAATTGTTCAAAATCTAATCCACAAATATGATATAATATGTACATGCCCGATTCACGTTTAATTAAATCAGAGCTGTTATTACATTTTTTCTCAATTTTATTATAAAGTCCTGTTTTGGGATTAAGAACTTCTATTATTATAGAATTAGTACTATAATTTGCACCTGCAATATATGGTTTTAAGTTTTCTCCATAATATAATCGTATAGAATCAGCCCAAACTGTAGAATTTTTTTGGATGATTTCATGAGTTGTACTTTCGATTAATGGTCTAACTCTTTGTACTAATTTCTTCTGTTCCTGCTTATACGAAGTCGATACCCATAGCACCTGCAAAGCCAAAATGGAAATTACTCCTATAAGGGCTATCAGAATCGCTATTTTGACTCGTTTGTTCATATCGCACAAAAAACGCCTTCAAAAGTAGCAAAAAAACGACTAAAAAAAATATTTATAACCTATAAATAACATAACTCTCGTATGGAGCAGATAATTTTGAAACCAATAAATCAAAAGTATATGATATTATGAAAAAGATTAAAATTCTGTTTTATGTATTATCATCGGTAGGGTTATCCATATCAAGTTATTTGATCACAAACAAAAAAAGTTCTGCATCGGAATTGTTTCTCTTAAATGTAGAAGCATTAAGCCAAGATGAGACCACAGTTCCTGAATGCAAAAATATTTCAGGAAGTTGTTGGACAAGTGAAGGTGTAATTTTCGGGATGACATTGGAAAATTAAATTTCATGAAACCCGTCTTATTTATAGCACTTTTGCTTTTTGTCGCTTGCAAGGGCGGTCCTGCACGGGAAAATCCGCTGGCTGACTTGGATAAATCCCCGGAAGCCATTATGGAGGAGTTTCTGTGTCTGGATTCGATCGAGGCCTTCGGCGTGAACGATTTTGCCGTGACGGACAGTGTCTTATGGTTTCTTTTTCAGCGGCCCGGCAGTGAAGATGTCCTTGCTCAATATAGATTAGGCGATAATTCCTGCAAGAGTGTTATAAAGCGGGGCCGGGGTCCCGGAGAGATGATCACCACAACGTCTTTGGATGCAAACGGACATATCGTAATCGCAGACTGTAACACGAATGCGATGGCCTCGGTCGTCTGGAACGATGCTACGTTCCGGCAACTTCCTTCCGGAGGTTTGGTCTCGTGCATTACCGACGGGAATCGGGTTATCTCCACCGGACTTTATCCCGAGGGGCGTTACCGGCTTATAAACCTGGAATCCGGACAGGTCGGCTATTTCGGGGAATATCCCCAGGGGGAACGCAAGATCGGCGACGAGTTGCTGCCGACAGCCTATATCAACAGCAAGCTCGCCATGAAACCGGACTGCTCCCGCTTTGTCTGCGTGAACAGCAACTGCGGCATTATTGAGATCAACGCGATAGCAGGGGATTCTATATCGAGCGTTGCAAGAATTGCTCTTCATTATCCAGATATTGCAATTTCAAAAGTTGGAACAAGGCATGCCGCGGCGATCCGGAAATCGAATGTCAACGGTTTTTTCGACGTGACGTGCAGCGATGAATACATATATACCATATATTCGGGAAAAACATATAACGAGGCGGGGTTAGGGCTGGAAAGCTGTGACCATCTGGTCACTTTCGATTGGTCGGGCAACTTAATCGAAGCTTTCCATGTTTCGCAAGCCCTTGGTGCGATCCAGTACGACAACAGCCAAGGTCTGTTGTACGGGCTGGCGCACACCCCGACTCGTTCTTTAATTTACAGGTTGAATTTGGACCGGTGAAGACGGTTCGGGATAGAGAAGCCATAATTTTATGGCCTTATCAAATTATTAACCTAATTTTTACAATTATGAAGAAAAAACTTCTTCTTGCAGGGGCTGTCGCATTGATGGCCGCTGCTGCTGTAACCGGGTATTCCGTTTACAACAAAACAAATGTATCGGATTTGCTCAACGCAAATGTTGAGGCTTTGGCGCATGACGAAAGTGACTGCAATTACCGAAACGGTTATCGAAGTTTTACCAGTAGAAACGGAGGAGCGTATGATTGTTGCAAAATTTGGAGATCACACAGACCGGTAGAAGATGATCATTGCATTTAATTTACATTTTATGGGCCTTCCTTTTGGATAGGCCCATATAAAATATACGAACATGAAAAGAATTGTCATTAGTGTAGTGTGTATTATTCTTGTGATAGCATGTACCAAGCGACAAAACACTTATTACACTACAATAATCAAAACGGATGCGATAAGGACTGAATTATGCAGTGATATTGTTTCTCCCGACTCCACGATTACACTATTCAATTGGTGTCTGGTTGATGATAATTTAGTTATAAACAGTTCTCAAACAGAGGGAATTATCCAGTTATGGAGTTGGCCAGAACTTCATTATAAGAATAAAGTCCTTAAAATTGGCAGGGGACCGGATGAATTTATTTCTGCAAATTGGGCAGAATGCGCTTTAAACAATAAAATCGCATTGTACGACATCCCAAGTAGAAGGATAAGGAGCTATGTGATTCAAAGAGATTCTTTATTTTTATGTCTAGATTATGATTTAATCGGAACAAATGCAGAGGAGAAGTCATTGCTGAAACCTTATGTAAATATTCTGCAAATAAACGATTCAATTTATGTAATGAGGGCATCGGATCGCAGTAAAGATGAACTTTCTGTGGTCGATTTATCAAATAAAAATATTTTATCGTTTTATAGGGATATTTTAAAACGAGATCGGACTAAAGATCAATATCTAGGATATGATTATTTGCTTAAAACCAATGGAAAATATATTATCAAAGCATATGAATCTTTTAATCGAATCGAAATACTGGAGTTATCGGATAACAAAGACCTCGTGCCCCGATATGTGATTACAGATCCACTTGAATCTCAAAATTCCACTTTGATATATTATAACGACATTATCTGTACCGATAATTGGTTTGCTTGTTTGTTTGCTGGGAATTCTTCAGGTAACGCAGTCGTTTTAGAGTTATACAATTACAAGGGGGAACAGCTAGATCGTATTAAGTTGAATCATTCATTAACACATATTTTATATGATAAAGAAAGACATGCTTTTTGTGGATATGATGCAAATTCGGAAGAAAATTATTTTTATTTATTTTCATATGCAATGCGATAATCGGCTTCTACAAAATGAAAAAAATAGTTAGTTTTTCAATCATTGTTGCCGTTTTTTGTAATCAATGCAGCCGACAATCTGCGATTACATACGAAGGAACAATAACAGCCGGACAAACAGAGCGCCTTTTATCGACTGTATTGAATAAATCCTTTTTATTTAGTTCTCCGGAAGATATGATGATTTCAGACTCGCTATTAATTGTCCATGACTCTTATCAACAAGCTGAATGTTTCCACATTTTCCGGAAAAGTGATGGCGCATTTATCAAAAGTTTCGGTCGGAAAGGCCGTGGTCCCGGAGAATTTATGGATATTAATTCCGCGAATACAAATTATAATGGTTCGATAACAGCATACGATCCCAATTACAAAAAAATAGTTGTTTTCGACATTATCGACATATTACAAGATCGGAAACCGTATTTTAAAGAGTATACGGTTACGAATGCTCCCAATTTTATAACGCAAATGCTTCTATATAAAGATGAATTTATCGCAAAAGGCAATGATGATAAACTGCGTTATGGATTCTGGGATCCTACAAACGAAACGTTTCATAATATTTATACTGACTATCCTCAACTCTCCAATGAAGACGAAGATAATTGGGCGTTGACCGAATATGCCGTAAAAGCCAAATTGAGTCCGGATGGCAAGACGCTTGTCTCGGCGACCTACATAGGCGGCATATTGGAGTTATTCGATATCGACGATAATGGATTGAAATTGAGAACAGCGCGTTTCTTTTTTGAGCCTCGGTACAATTATGCTCAAGGCGCAAAACCGCGTTGGGTAACTACATCTTCGGAATCTATCATTGGTTTTGAAGATCTTTTCCTTACCAACGACGCTATATATGGACTTGTGTGGGGCGTTGAAAGACCCCAAATGGAGAATAGCATGCCGCAACTGTTCTGTTTCGATTTTGACGGAAATCCGGTTAAATCCTATATTCTGAACGATGCGCTTGAATCGGTGGCAGTAGATGACGACGGTACAATATACGGAGTAGGATGTGATTCCGTCGGCCAATATAAATTATGCAAATATATTACATCTAAAAGATAAGTCTAAAATGAAATATCTACTTATTCCCATCAGCGTTATCCTGCTCTTATCCTGCACGGAACACCACCGGAAGAAACAGATCGGACAACTTTTTTCGACTGAAATCATACTGCCGGACACATCTTCATTATTCAATAAAGCATTGGATTCCATAAATTTGAATATCCCGGCAAAAATGGTGGTTTATTTCGATGCTGAAACTTGTGCGTCTTGTGCCCTTTCCCGCATATGGGAGTGGGACGAGGTGTCGCATATTACACAAGCCAGCAACGGTAAGTATCAGACTTTATTCATTTTCACACCGAAACAAAAGGATCTCTCGACTGTCAAACGTGTCTTCCAAGGAATGCACATGGAGAACAAGCTGGTATATATTGATGACCGGCAGGATTTTATCACCAATAATCCGACTATTCCGGAAGACGCGATGTTTCATACATTTCTTTTAGATCGGAAAAACAAGATTGTTCTTGTCGGAAACCCTGTCCATAATGAAAAACTGTGGGAACTGTATAAAAACACGATTGATCAATTGATTAAAAACGAAGGAGTACTAAACAGAGAATAGGAAGCCCCCGATAATATTATGAATTTCCGCCATTTATCATTCTTTTTGACGCTTATTTCCGCCGTTTCCTGCCGGACCGCGCCGAAACCGTCGGATACGCTGGCAGCGGCCAATATGGCTGCGTTGGAGCAAAGCGTCGATATGGAGAACAACACGGTCGAGACGGACGAGGTGCTGAAATTCGCGCGGGCGGTCCTCGAC
>OJQL01001828.1_pt1 | contig 14145 bp, 17 predicted proteins | sample 1598731 | NCBI WGS metagenome assembly OJQL01 (sample SAMN03922510, study PRJEB24848) | human gut metagenome | isolation source: stool sample | host: Homo sapiens | place: Germany | collected 2010-02
AACAAGGCCAAATGCACGGCAGCTGTCCCTGATGACAACGCGACAACCTCCCGATACTTACAATAGATTCTGCATAGCTACGTCGATTTGGCTGTTCTCAAAGCTATCGAGGTAGATTTGAGTGGTTTTCAGACTATGATGCCCCAAAGCCTCGGATATGATACCGATATTCACACCCGATTTCTTCAATACAGTAGCGAATGAGTGCCTTGCTACATAGGTTGTAACAGTTGCTTTAATCTTCAACCGTTTGGCAACATCCCGCAAAGCCACATTCACCCTGCTGCACATTTTATGCACTCGGTTCTTCTTTTGCAGGGGTGTGATATGCGCCCGTTCATCCAATATCGGAAACAGATACCCTGCCTGCCCGCAATGGCTGTCATACTTGGCAATAATCGCCTTTGCCCTTTCCGACAGCGGAACATTGATTGCACCGTGCGTTTTCTGGCGGTGGTAAATCAGCCGTCCGTCCGCAATGTTGGCAGGGGTCAGATTAGCAATATCCACGAACGATATGCCACCGCATAAGTACGAGAACACAAAAATATCGTGTGCAAACTGCTCTATCTCCTTTCCCTGTGAACAATCGGCGTCGATAATCTTCAACATGTCTGCCTTGCTCAACGCTCGTTTCGGTGTACGGGTGTTGAATTTGCTAATCTTGTACTCGTTGAATGGGTTTTTCTCCCTGCTGACAATCTTTGCCTTAATTGCACGGTTAAACATGGCCCGTAAAGTCCGCATCTGAAAACTCAATGTCGTTTCCTTATTGCCTTTCGACCGCATCCATCCCTCGAAAGCACTCAAAAACGCTTCGTCTATCTGACCGAACGTATAGGCCAGCGGTTTATCCCTATTAAAGGATTTCAGCACGTTGTAGGAGTTCAGATAGGCATAGGCATTACCGACCGCTCCCTCCCGTTTGAGTTGTTCCACCGTCCGCAAATAGAAACTCTCGACCGTCTCGGACTGAATTTGCTCACGGGATTGCTCCTTTACGAGCGTTTCAGCCGTATAATCTTCATCGCGGGCGGCTTTCTCCAACAACTTGGTTTGATACTCGGATTTGACTTTCAGAATGATTTGCTGAATGTACTTGCGGTCGGGACACTTGGGTTTAGGCTCGTTACGGTCGAAATCCCAATTCGACGGATGTACCGACACACCTAAACTCTTCATCGTCCGTTTGCGGTCTTTCGTGATGCGCAACATGAGCGGATGCTCCCCGTTGGCGAGGGTTTTGCTTTTGAAGCAAATAACTGAAATGGTGGCGTCCATAGCCTTTTGGCGGTTTACACCACGGTTTACACACCCCGTGTAAACCAACGCAAAAACGGGGTCGAAAGCCACGAATCAATCAACCGACAGCAAACGAAAAAGGCTCAGTAATCATCAGATTACCAAGCCCTTTCATCAGTCGGAGTGACTGGATTCGAACCAGCGACCACACGCCCCCCAGACGTGTACTCTAAAACGAAGTAATCAATGAATTATCAATCAATTACAACGATAGAAATAGATACGGTTGACTTGTCGGTTGATTCGATAGTCAATCATGGTTAAACAATTAGTGAATTGGAAAGGACAGACCTTGTGAAAATCAAAGTCTGTCCTCATTTCTCGTGAGAAAATCGCGCAAGAAAATTTTACCCTTTTCCTGCTCTCTACTTTTAAGAGAGTGTATGTTGCTTTTGTATCTAATCTATAGTAAATTTATCCTCGTAAATCTTTATGATAGATACATAAAAACGATTCTATTTCGTGAGGGGACAACTGGCTGAAATTCTTATTTGTCGCTATCAACTCTTGCATAGAAACTCTATTTTTAGTTATTCCCAATGCTTGAGCACCCCATTTTGCACCTTGTTGTAAATAAACCTCTTGAGGTTCGATATTATAAAGTCTGCCGATGCGTACTGCTGTATCATATATCGCTAATGGCCCTATCTTATAGATTCTGCACTCATTAACAATTGCATAAATCTCATTAAAAGACTTTGCCTGCTCAAAGCGTTGTGCAACTTGATCTATTCGTTTTGCAAAATCCCCAAGATCAGTCGGTCTAATTCGACGTTGATGATCATGTTTTCGCCCATTCTTTCCGACTGCTGTTGCGGCCGAATGAATATTATCATAATTTTTCAAATCGGCAACGATATTTTGGCGATCTTTCTGTATAAACTGTTTGATTAAGGCATCTAAGTTTTTTGTAGAAATCATGGTAAAATGGTATATGGAGGTTACAAAAAAATGGGGAATAATCTATATAAACTGTTCCAAATATTTCTCCTTAAACCCAGCTAACGGGAATTTGAAATCTCTTTGCCCGTCCTCTGTTGTCGTGTAGTTGACAATAACCGTATCGTTTTTTATATGTAATTCGAATAGGTTTACTTGGTCATTTCTTCATTCAAGGATATTAGGCATTAGGAGCAATATTTCTGCGTTGGAATCTGTCAATGCGCACTTTATCTGTGCCGTTATATGTCCCCGTTTCTGAAAGGTTAGGGTTACGGGTGTATTTTTATCCGTATCGTCAGGCATGATATACATAAAATCGCTGGGTGTAAATTCATCGGGATTGCGTGATACGGCCAAGCACATCCCGTAAAAGCTATCATAGGCAACGACTTTTCAAATCATCATGCGTTGTTCATCGCCGCCCTGTTTTCATTCTGTTTTTGGTGTTTTATACATTTTAGCTAAAATTTATGTTGTTAAATAAATCTTTGATTATGATATAAATATACGAAAAATCTGTGACTTGTGCAAGTAAAAAAGAAAGGACAAACTTACTAATGCAAGTCTGTCCAAACTTCGAGGATATTTAAAAAAATTATTTGCGTTTTACCTCATGTCTTACAAGGCTTCCACTAATTATTCCTGCTTTTACAGTTTCTTCATCAGCCGCCCTAAAATTCTTATATTTTGCAGGATAACCAGTTACCGTTACAGATTTGATTTTTCTTCCCCAAAGACCTGTTCTTATAACAATAGCTTCTTGCGTTTCAATCAACACATCGCCGCCACCATTGTTTGCAAGAGCCTCACTAATAGCAGTATTGATGCAATTTTTTAATCCGCCTTTTCGTACCTTTTTGGTCGGTACGAGAGTATAAGTAACTTTCTGATTAGCAACATCCAAATCACTAATTACAGCGGCAGCAAGAGGAGCTGTTACATCACGGGTGGTTGCTGTTTTATGCACAACAGAGCAAGAGGTCATGGTCAAAGCAGCGACAAACATCAGTATAATCGTTTTTTTCATAATTGTAGAATTTAAGTTTGAAATAGGATTTTACATTAAGGCATTATTTTAAATATCCCCGAAATTTTATTTTGTATTCACCAATGGCAGGCACTTCAAATATTAACCATCCGCGTGTCCCAAAATTTGATTTTATAGTTTGATTACTAAATCCATAAACATCAACGTCTTTAAGAAGTTTAATATCTTCAAGTTCTGTTTGCTTAACCATTGTCGCATAAGGATGTACTTCATATTCATTTCCATTATTATCAATTACACAGAAACAAGAATAATCAACAAGATGGGCTACTGAATCTCTGTTTACAAATTCTATTTCAAATAGAATAAACCTCCCCGATGTCCTTATATCTCGAAATCTTTTTTTGAAAGATTTTTTTTCTTTCAAAACATTACATTGGTAAGGAGCCTCAATAACATTATGCTTAATGTTAGGGGATGATATTCCTGCGAATGGTATCGCGATAAAAATCAATAAAAATGACAGTAATTTTCTTTTCATACCTGAAAAAATATCGCTCCAGCACCACCGCGACGGTTATTTTTTTGATTTAAATAAACAGAAAGCGTGGTGCTGAAAACTTATTTTAGTCAGACAGGTCGTAGGAAACCTTGAAGATAAATAAGCAACAGCCCCACGCCTATATCCATAAATGGATATGACGCGGCAAGATGTTCACCTATTCTCTCTTCGGTCGAATTTCCTACGTTCGTCTGACGAGAATAAGCTACACTTTCCGTGTATTCAATATGTTACCGCAAAAGTAACATATTCGATGGAAAATGCAAAACATCTTTCCGATTTCTCGGTGCTGTTGCTATTATTATGCCGCAAAGTTCTCAAAAACAAAGTTTCTATCCAATAGCGGAGCCTATGGAATTGCAATTTTGTTCGTTCTAACTTGGGGATAAAAGGTTTTGGGATTATGTCTGCATAAATGCCGTAATTGTGATGTACAAATAGTTTGTATTGGCAGTTATCGACTTTATACCAACACGAAAACAAAAATTAGGGGTAGTAAAATCTTGTCGAGATTACAATACCCCTAATTTCTGTAATTTATGCGTTCCAATAAATAGAAATACGGTTGTAGTTTTACTCTCCTGCAATTTTCCTAATCACGCTGTCCATACAGATAGACTGTCCGCTGGCTAATCTTCCCCACCAACAGCACCCGTATTCGTCGATAATAATCTCTCCCTCACGTTTCAGCCGTTCGGCCAGCCAACCGTCAATCAGCCACCATTCCATGACATCACCCAAGAACGGATAGATATATTCTTCGGGTAGCAAATTCTTGTTGAGCATTTCATCCACGACTGCGGTTTGATTCGTCAGTACGCAGTTCTCCACCAATAGCTGTGCCGTCATTGGATTCCCTGTTGAGCGGCTATGTTACGAAGCCATTGATTAGCAAAGGTTGTATGGCTGGCCTGCAATCGAGGATTCAACGCTATTCCATCTTCCGACCACCTGACGCTGTTTTCCTCGATACCGCAATAGTCGTTGCGATAGTAGTAGGGAATGAATTGCCGAGTGTCTTTGTGCAGGGCAAAGAGCATTTCGGGGTCTCGCATGGCATCGCCGTTCTGCTGTCCGTAATGAGCCAGCGAAAAAAAGTCGTACTTGTCGATACGGCCGATCAGTTCTATGTGGACGGGCATATAAGTACCGTCCGAGTTGTCGATTTTGGTTGTTTGTAAAGCTAACAATGCGCGGAAAATCCCCGCCGCCTTTCTGTCAAGTGTTTTCATAGATAAAACGGTTTTACATTTGACAATAAGGAGGGGGCTTTAGTATAGAGTAGGCGTGTGTGCAGGGGAGATAGATTGCAGAATTTGGCGGATTGATTTTTGATTCTGCTCGTCATGGACAATACTTTCTGCTCGCAAATAAAATAAAATAAGCAGAATATGCATATATTTGTGAGCAGAATCAAAAGTACAACTATGGCAGACGATCGGCTGGATATTATTAGGAGGTATGTAACAACACATCCGCAATGTTCCTCTACGGAGATTTTCGAGGGTATTGGTCAAACCGTAGCTTATGCTACTGTGCGTCGCGATTTGGCAAAACTGCTTGCGGACGGTGTGTTGCTCGTCACAGGAAAAGGTAAGGCGAGCCGTTATGCGTTGTCCCCAGCCTATGCACTGTTTCAACCTGTCGATTTGGATGGCTATTTTAGTCAGGAAATTGATGAGCGGCAAATCAACGAAACCTATAACTTCGATTTGATCGAATCGACACTTGCCGTCGCTTCGCTGTTTACGAAGAATGAAATCGAGCGCCTCGATGGTCTGCAACATATGTTTGCCGAGAATATCTCGAAATTATCTGCGGCACAATACCGTAAGGAAATGGAACGTCTTGGGGTGGATTTAAGTTGGAAGTCCTCTCAAATCGAAGGTAACACCTATTCCCTGTTGGAAACCGAACGTCTGTTGCTGGAAAAAGAGACGGCGGCAGGAAAAAGCAAGGATGAGGCGGTGATGCTGCTCAACCACAAAGATGCTTTGGATTTCATCCTCGATAATCCCGACTATCTGTCCGAGCTGACTGTGGCAAAGATCGAAACGATCCACTCGATTCTTGTCAAGGAACTGGCTGTCGATCGCAATATCCGTATACGGCGCGTAGGCATCACGGGGACGAATTACCGTCCTTTGGACAATGAGTTTCAGATTCGTGAAGCGCTGGAACAAATGTGCCAAGTCGTAAACAGGAAAGAAAACGTATTTGAGAAAGCATTGCTTATTCTGTTGTTGATTTCCTATATTCAGCCATTCGACGACGGCAACAAGCGCACGGCACGTATCGTCAGCAATGCCTTGTTGATTGCCAACAACTATTGCCCTCTGTCGTTCCGCACCGTGGATTCTATTGATTATAAAAAGGCCATGCTCCTCTTTTATGAACAGAACAATCTGTCCGCTTTCAAACAGATTTTCATCGAGCAGTTCGCGTTTGCCGTAAAAACCTATTTTTGAAATCATCCCTCTTCATAGGAAACTCCAATCCGCTGTCATTGTGGGTTGGAGTTTGTATTTTCTGTCTTTTGAGGATAAGCGCCTACGGCGTGTATGTAAAGAGAGAAATTGGAGTGACGCAATTTTCAAGGGGTATATAAATAAGAAATCCCCGAAATATGTCACCCTCTCTTATTAGATGAAAAACCGCCGAAATCTGCTTCGGTTTGTTGTTCTCGTTCTATAATCTTCCGATATTGATTTTGCATATCGAGTGCCTTTATAAAGTAGGATAACGATACTTTTTCGGGTAAGGTTTTGCAACGTTCGTTCAGTTGATAGGTAATCGTTATCGGTTCCGATGCTGGTATCTACAATAAAAATTCAGTCAGTAAGAGGACAAACATTGTCAAGGGGTATGAATTATAGACCCCTTGTCAATGTCTGTCCTTGTCTTTTATGAACTGTTGCTACTGGTTAAGTAGAGAGTGAGGACAGACATTGTAAAAGGGTTTATCTTTTAGACCCTTTTACAAAGTTTGTCCTTGTTCCTCTCTACAATAAATGCTGCATAGCCGCATCTATCTGCGAGTTCTCGAATGAATCGAGGTAGATTTGCGTGGTAGATAGGTCGGAGTGTCCCAATGATTCGGAAATGAGAGCTACGCTTACACCTGACCGTTTCAAGACCGTGGCGAACGTATGCCGAGCGACATAGGTAGTCAGATGTTCGATGCCGACCCGCTGTCCGATTTTACGCAACCAGCGATTCGTGTTCGTCAGCACCTTGTGCGTTCGGTCATATCTCTGCTGTTCCGTTCTATGCACACGGCGGTCGAGTATCGGGAAAATGTAATCTTCATCCGTCTGCCTTTGTCGCTGGTATTTGGCAATGATATTCCGCATTTCGTCCGTCAGCAGGAAATTAATCGGCTTGCCCGTTTTCTTGCGAACGTATTGCACCCGTCCGTCCCGTATGTTGCCGTATTTCAGCAGGGCGATGTCCGCAAAGTTAATCCCCGCTCCGAAATAGCTGAACACGAAAATATCCCGTGCCAATCGTTCGGAGGGATAGCCTTGCGACAAATCGAGTGCAATAACCTTGCGCACGTCCTCTTTCGTGATGGCCCGTTTCTTCGTTCGCGTATCGAATTTGCTGACTTTATAGGCATCGAACGGGTAATAATCCCGTTTCACCAACTGCAATTCCACCGCCTTGTTGAACACGCTACGCAACGTTCGAAAGAGCTGGCTGATGGTCGTATCACCGCAACCGCTCGTCCGCAACCAATTCTCGTAACGACGCAACCACACGGCGTCAATGTCGCTGAACGGGATTTGCAACCGCTGCCCCGTGAATTTCAGCAACGATGTACGGGAGTATTTGTAAACGCCTGCATTGCCGAGTTTACCGCCGCGTTTCATGTCGTCAATCAGTTTATCGTACAATTCGACCACCGTCGCGCAACGGACTTGATTGTGAAAATGGGACACGAGCGTTTCCACCGTGTATTCACGCTGCTGGGAGGTCATTTCGACAATCAAATCGTTGTATTCCGCCGTTTTTGCGGCTATCAGCCGTTCGATTTGCTCCTTGTTGGGACAATTTCGTTTGGGCTTGCCTTTCTCGAAATCCCAAAATTTTTCGTGCAGGGAAAGACCGAGCGAAACGTATTTGCGTTTGCGGTCTTTCGTAACTCGGAGCATTAAAGGAAGCGTTCCGTCTTTGAGAGGTTTGTACTTGTAACAAATGACCTCGATGTTTGCTTTCATGCGTCATTTCGGTTGACACATTGGTTAACACAAACGGGCAAAAAACGTGTAAACCGACCACGGAGGCACATAAAAGAAAAACGACCCACATTGCTGTAAGTCGTTGATTTTCAGTTGTGGGAGCTGAGGGATTCGAACCCCCGACCCTCTGCTTGTAAGGCAGACGCTCTGAACCAGCTGAGCTAAGCTCCCGTTTTGCTGAATTGCGAGTGCAAATGTATGATAAATAAATCATTCCTGCAAGTCCTCGCTTCATTTTGGGAAATCTTTTTTCGCTGGCTGTTCGTTCGGTTTACACGCTGGTTTACACATTTGCATAAAGCCAATGCTGGTTAAACAATAGTGAATTAGTTGATAATCTTATATTTGAACAAAATCGGACCAACTTGTGCAGGGGGTCTTAAAATAGACCATCCTGCAAAGTCGGTCCTAATTTTGAGGTCAAAGGAAAACCGCATTTTTTCGGCCTGCCCTTAACCTTTTAAGATATATAGTATATATAACTCCATTTTTTGTGGAGTAATATTCATTGCCTCTAATACGTGCGCCTGTTCCGTTACTACCGTACGGTTCCTGCCGCTACTTTGCAAATTGCATCAGATAGTTTTCGCAAAATCCAGCTAACGGGAATTTCACGACCTCATTCCGTCCGTCGGGTGTGGTGTATTGGAATAGGATTGTATCGGCTTTCACGTGGTAGTCGAACAAATTCACCTTTTCGCCCGTTCCCTCGATTTGTGCCTCGTTAGCCTTCATTGTGCCGATTATCCCGTCCATTTCGTTAAGTTCGCACTTTCATCCGAAGATGTATTGTCGATTCTTTGTAAGGATAATTTCGACGGGCTTTGTTATGTCTGCCATATTAGGGGCAAACATGTAGATAAATGTTTCGGGAAATATTTCGTCTTTGGGTTTTCCTACAAGCAGGACTATTCCCTCTGTTTGGCTCCATTTAACCGTCTTTTGGATTATCTGTTTATCCTCTCATGCGTCGGTCTTTCATTCAGTTTTCGGTTGTTTGTATCTGTTCATTTTAGCTAAAATTTAATTGTTATTTATCTTTATAAAGATAAGATTATTAGCGAAATAAACAAAATAAGAAAGTGACAAACTCTGCAAAAGGGTCTTATAGATTAACCTTTTTACAAAGTCTGTCACTCATTTGATTATGACGAAAAATCAGATTTTCTTGTAGGTGTATGTGTACTCGAATTTTTCACCATCTTCTTTTTCTCCTTTTTCATAAAGAACAAGCGAGTGAGGTGTTAATGATTTAATTTCGAACACATTTTGAAATGCGCCTTTTGACTCTTTCAAAGTAAGTGTTTTTCCATTAATAGTGTAGGTAAAATAGTCTGGATGCTCATCATCTTCTGCATGGTCAGTATAGCTTTTCCGCACACACGTTCCCTTATCATCGAACATATAAGTCCAATAGTAATAATCAATGTCATTCGGATAATCGTCGTTAAAATCATCACGAGTTCCATCGCTATAAATTACCCAGCCTTCGCTATGGGCAATCATCCATGTTCCAACGATTGACGCATCCTTGTTGTCATCATCATCGGAACAAGCCGAGAAAGAAACTACCGCAAACATGGCGGCCACAATAAGAAACAACTTTTTCATAGTTGCAATAAGTTTAGGTTGTCGCCCCAGCACCAACGCGACGGTTAATGTTTGATTTTTAAGAAACAGAAAGCGTGGTGCTGAAAACTCATTTCATTGTAACAGGTCGTAGGAAACCTCGAAGATAAAATAAGCAACAGCCCCACGCCTATCCCGTATAAAGGATATGACGCGGCAAGTCGTCGGCTTACTCCCTCTTCTATCGAATTTCCTACGTTCGTTACAAAGGAATAAACTTACACTTTCCGTGTTTGTTCGTATGTCCCACAAATGTAGGAAACAAAAACGGATTATGCAATTATCGGCATCTTGGGGGCTGTTGCAGTTACAAAATTAGGATAAGATGTTAAATTTGCCGATTCACTTTTGTTTGTATTTTAAATTGTAGTTTGGGTATAAAGTATTATTTTTGTTACTATATAACTAAACTATTTAAGCCATGAAACTAACCAAAGAGCAAACCTCAAAGCTTCTGTCTCAATTAAATGATTGGAGAAAATCATCTAAACCATGTGTTATATGTGGACAATCGTCATGGGCTGTTAATGACACTATTTTTGAACTTCGAGAATTTAATGAAGGGAATTTAGTGATTGGTGGAAAATGTGCTATAATGCCCTTAGTACCAGTAACATGTAATAATTGTGGTAACACCCTTTTTTTTAATGCGATTAAATTGGGTGTTGTCATTCCTCCAGAGTCAAAAGTAGACGAAGATGTAAACTCTAAGGAAGCAAAGGGAAATGAAAAGTAAGAGATATTCAATGACGAATAAACAAGTAGTTTATTCGAAAAAAATAGAATGTGCTTACCCAATTAGTGTACATGAATGGAACAAAATTAAACAGCTAATTTCTGGGATGCAACCTCCTGCTAAAATATGGAGTGTGGCGTATTCTATTTGTATAGGTTTTTTTATTTCAGGCATTTTCTCTCTAATTGCATCATATAATAATGAATCTATTGAACTTTGGTTGAAAAATGTATATCTAGTCGTTACTATTATTTCTCTATGTGCAGGAATAATTTTTTTGATTTTAGATCTATCACGAGATGATAAAAATTCAACAAGTAGACAAAATGTCTTAAATGAAATGGCCTCAATAGAGGCTCAATATGAAGCTCCAGAGCAGGATATTTAGGAGATTCTATTTGTTGAATAGATGTATCTATTCCCAAATAAGGCAAGTATTTTAATTCTGTTAGATGGTTTAGAATATAGATGGGGTGGTTTTATTTTATGTGGAATCCTATTATATGTAATGGATAAAAATTCGGTTTTCCATCTGAAAATGGGGAGGGGTGGAAAATAGGGATTGTCCGCGCGTGATGTTCGTCGGCAGGTGGTCGGGCGAAGCCCGGCCACCGCTTCGCGGGGCCGTGGCTCGCCCTCTATCTTCTCACGAATTTGTCCCTGATAATTGTCACACACGCGGTCGGTTTACCCTCTATTCGTGTCGGCGCATCCTTTATCTCGTATCATTGTGCGAGGTCTGTCGCTTTGGCCTTTCGTTGCAATCCCAGCGTGTCGTAAATCTCCTGCAAGCGTTCTTTCGCCTTGTTCTTGGCAATCGGTGTCTGCTTCTGAAATGCGTCGTTTATCATCTTCACGATTTTATAGTCGTCGCCGATTGAAAGCCCCTTTACCAACTCGCGGCGGATGTTGCCGACATGGTATTTCAACGCCTGTACTTTGGCCGTTCCCAACTCGTCGTAAGCCTGCTTCACCAGCGGATGCCGCTGTTCTATCACGGCGCATAATTCGGCAGGGCTTTCTACCACGAAAAACTGCTCGGTCATTGTTTTCAGTCGGCAGTATTCGTCGAACAACTCCTGAAAAGTAGTCCGCGCCGAGGGATTGGCCGCGAGGTGCTCCACGACTTTGCTGTATGTCTGCACCGTTACCTTGTAGCCGTTTCGTTGCAGTTCGTCGGTAAGGTTAACATAGGTTGCGTAAATATGTCGGCTGATTTTGAAATTCACGATGTCCATATTGGCGAGGTTCTTTTCCACGATAAGGCGGTTTTCGGCTATCCGCACATATTGTTCGTTGATGTAGGGGATTTTCTTCAATAGTTTCTCTCGGCTCGGTTCGTCTACTGCGTTGATGTCGGATGCAAACTTTTCGGCGTCGGCAAGCGTCCGCTGGGTAGCCGCAACGAATTCGTCGAGCGTTACGGCCTTGCTGTATTTGGTCGTGGAATAGACGTGCACGATTTGCGCCTTGTAACGGGAATCTCGGATGCGTCCGCATATCTGCGTGAAGAGCGTTGAAATATCCAACAGCGTGTGCGCCTTTCGTCCGTCGCTGACGATGAATGTAACGCCGTCGGGGTCGAAGATGTCGCACCCCTCGAAGCAGGTCGAGGTGTAAAAGTTAATCTTCTTCGCAGGGTCGGAGGGCTGGCCGATGGGATAATCTTTGCCTAATTTGCGCTGGTTCTCCTGCCTACTTTCCCCGCTCGTGGAACAGACTACCTTAACGGCTTCGGGAGCGAGTTTAAGCGTGTCGATTACCTTTGCGATAAAATCCACGCTGTTGACGAAGATATGTAGGTTGTAGGGCAATTCGTCGCGCAGGACTTTGACGCACTCCGACATGATGTATTTGTCGGGCTTGTTGGTCTGCCGCGAACGTACTTTGACCTCCGTAAGGTCGGGTCAGTCGATTTCGCAGGTCGGCAGGTGGCGCAGTTCCTCCAACATGTATTCCCGCTCTATGGGCGTCGCCGTCATGTAGGTCGCACGGTCGAAGCGTGCCGCCGTCGCAAGCAGTTCTCGGATGGCTCGGTGTCGGAACGAATAGGAGTTGAACAGCACGTGCCATTCGTCCACCAGCAGGAACAACTCTTTGTAAGGGTCTATGCCGATGCTCTGTAAAGCGGAAACGACACGCGGCAGGGAGTCGTAAGTCGTGGCTATCTTTAAGGGGGAATGAGTACGGGCGAATTGTGTGATGTCCCACTCGGTAATGTCTTCGTAAACGCCCAGCACCTCTATATCGTCGGTGCGGCAGACGGTCTTGTTCTTCACCAATGCCACGTAAGGCATAGCGATAAGGGTGGGAATAGAGTTGCGGATAGCCAGTTCGGTAGCCCCGCACCCCGTCTTTTTCTTGTTAAAAAGACAATTCACGGGAATTTCGGTCATAAAGTCCCAAAGAAAGTTTGCACCTTTGGGTGCGTCGATGGTTCAGTTTTGCATAAAATTTAATGTTTAGATTAATTATTGAAGTCTACAAATTGATTGACAAGATTGTTCCCAAAGTCTGTAAAGGCAACTTTGCCACCTTGGATTTCAATTAAACCATATAATAAGGCGTCATTATAAAGGGGCCTATTGGATATTTCCATAAAGCCTCGTATTTGTGTTATAAATTTAGAAAACTCAGGCTCGTTATATCTTTTAAGAAAATAGTCTAATGTTTTTTGGTATTTCGAGCCAAAAGAATGAATAGAGGCTGTTGTGTCTTTGTTTTCATTTGAAATAATATTATCGGTTGATAATTTCTTTATCTCCCGACTTAAAGTATCTCTTTCATCCTCCGCCTCCATGCGCTTCTTTCGCTCGTCATCTACTTTTGTTTGCAAAGTAGTAATTCGGGATGCCAATTTGTCATATTCTACTTTGTCTACTACCAAGCCTTTATCAACTTGTTTCAGTAGCCATGGTTTTAGCCGCAACTCAAACCAATTTGAAATGTACCCTGAAGCATTCAGTAATATATAATAAATTATAAATGGGATAAATGCAATTAATGCACATTTTGCAAACAGCCATGACAATCCGCCTTCTCGGCTTATATAATCAGCGATTATGCTTATTCTAGTATCTCTTGTCTCGTAAGAGCTAAATGTAAATAGCGTGTATATAAGTTCCCAATTATCTATTAATAGAACAGCGATATATGTTCCAAAATATGGATTACTTACGCGCTTAACAATGCTGTCTTCGCATGATTCAAATATCTTCTTAAACATAAAGAATAATTTTTTTCGAAATTAGCTATAAAAATATGGATGCCAAAAAATCTGTAATTATTTTTAATCTTGTAATGTTATTATTAAAGAGAAAGTCCATTTCGGAATCAAAAAATATTACACTCGGAAACAAGAAAAAGAGGTGCTGGAAAACACCTCCCGATTATGGACGGACTCGACATTAGGACTACTCCTTTTTCGTATTATAAAGATAGCACCTTTTTTATTGGGAACAAAGGTCGGACAGCAATTAATCCGAACATTTTTATCTATGTCTTAGATGGCCTTATAGGGCTGTTTGCGAGGTGGCGGAGTGTGTTCGACGGGGAAATTAATGTGCAAAATGTAGTATTAGCGGGTATTTTACATAGTCTGTTGTTCTAAAACGCCTTTCGTGTCATGTAATTCAGTACTATTAGCGGTTCGGTACATGGCGCGGCTGTTCTGAAATTCCTCTCGAACATGTGTTTTAAGTGCTAATAGCGGTTTTTGCACGGTAAATAAGTGCGATGTACACGT
>OJQL01001832.1_pt1 | contig 14117 bp, 25 predicted proteins | sample 1598731 | NCBI WGS metagenome assembly OJQL01 (sample SAMN03922510, study PRJEB24848) | human gut metagenome | isolation source: stool sample | host: Homo sapiens | place: Germany | collected 2010-02
GAATATAGTGTATTAAGGTGTGCGATAGTCGGAACTATATGGTAACATATAGAGGAGAATTGAAGTATTCTCCCGTTTATTAAGTATGTCCATTAAGATTAGTTTCTATCGGGAGTAAGTTGTATCTTTGTCTCATTAAGTGAAACAAGTAACAACTTTATAAACATGGAGACTAACGAAAGAATTTGCTGTATATGTGGAGCCAGTGTTGGTAATGGCACTGGCAGAGTAAGTAAGTTTAAGGGAGATGGACAGTATTATTGTAGAAAGCACTATTTACAAATGTATAGACATGGGGAGGTATCTCAATTCACTCAGAAGGATGCTAATGAGTGGAGGGATAATATCTGTGTATGTAGAGGAGTACATGGTGAAATCACTGGTGAAGTAATATTCGATTTAGATAAGAGGGAGTTCTTGCGGCAGTTTAAAATTTACATTAATAGTGGAGGTTATGCAGTAACCAAGACTAATGGTAAAACGCGGTTAATTCATAAAATTCTAACTGAAACGGAAGGTTATGATGCTAAGACTGTGGTAGACCATATTAATGGAATCAAACTGGATAATAGAATGGAGAATCTTAGGGTAGTATCTCAAGCAATAAATGTAGTCAACAGACACTACGGTAAAGTGGTGGGTGTTAGTTACCACTCCAATAGGCGCGATGGTAAATGCTGGAGATGCTACATAAAGAAGGATGGAGCATCCTTAATCGAATGGTATGACACAGAAGAAGAGGCTATCAAGAATAGACTATTACATGAAATAAAGGTCTATGGAAAGATAGTCAGTAGTGAGAACAAGAGATATGAATACTTAATAAATCACTCACCTGCCGAGGGTGAGGCGTAACAGAATGGTCGAAACCATGGCGCTTCTTACTGATGGAGAGGATGTAGTAGATAAAGAATGGGCAGACTTTACAGCAGAGATGTATAGTAAGGGACACTCATTCTTTACTTATATGTCTGATTCAGCAGATAGTCTGTCAAGTTGTTGCAGACTTCGCAATGAAGTAACTGATAATCAATTTAGTTATTCTCTTGGAGCTGGTGGTATTGCTACTGGTAGTAAATCTGTAATGACTTTAAATATTAATAGATTAGTTCAAGATGCAGTTAATAACGGATACGATATGATTGAGTATTTACGTGAAAACGTTCAGAAAGTTCATAAATATCAAACTGCATATAATGAATTACTCAAAGACTATTTAAATGATGGTTTACTAACTGTCTATTCTGCTGGATTCATTCATATGAAGAAACAGTATTTAACTGTAGGTGTTAATGGAGTTATCGAAGCTGCTGAGTTCTTAGGAATCCCAGTTAATGACAATCCTACTTACAGAGAATTTATGCAATCTATCCTTAAGACTATTAGCGATGAGAATCGTAAGGCTAGGACTAAGGAGTTAATGTTCAATACTGAATTTGTTCCAGCAGAGAACCTTGGGGTTAAACATGCTAATTGGGACAGGAAAGCAGGTTATGTAGTTCCTAGAGATTGCTACAATAGTTACTTCTATGCAGTTGAAGATACGTCTCTTACTATACTAGATAAGTTTAAATTACATGGCAAGGAATATGTACAATACTTAGACGGAGGTAGCGCCCTCCACATGAATTTAGATGAACATCTTAGCAAGGAACAGTATCGTAACCTATTAAAGGTTGCAGCTGTCAATGGTACTAACTATTTCACATTCAATATTCCAAATACTATTTGTAATGATTGTGGACATATTGACAAGAGATATCTCAAAGAATGTCCTAAGTGTGGTAGTAAGAACATTGATTATGCTACTAGAGTTATCGGTTATTTAAAACGTGTTAGCAACTTCAGTCAAGCAAGACAAGAAGAAGCTAGCAGAAGATTCTACGCACATGCTTAAATATGTAGGATATGATATAGTATTCAGGGAAATTCCTGATGAAACCACTCTTGCCATTAATATGTCCAATTGTCCATGTCATTGTAAGGGCTGTCATAGCTCTTACTTGGCAGAGGATATTGGAGAACCTCTAACAATTACTAGGATAGAGAAACTCATTAATGAGAATAAAGGTATTACTGCTATCTGTTTTATGGGTGGCGATAATGACCCTAAACTCATTAATCACTATGCTAGTTTAGTAAGGGCATTAACTACTACTAAGATAGTAGATTCCTTTACTATTCATAAAGAGGTAAAGTTTCCTAAGGTAACAATTCCAGCTGAAACTGAGATGCAATGGCAAGAAACAGTATCGCTTAACATAAAGATTGGGTGGTATAGTGGTAGAGCTACTTTGGCAGAGGAAATTGAACTGAAGAACTTTAATTATGTTAAGCTCGGCCCTTACATTGAAGAATGTGGACCGCTTAATAATCCAAACACTAACCAAAGGCTCTATAAGGTTATAGTTGAGGATGGAGAGTATAAGTTAACAAACATAACTTATAAATTTTGGGATAAATAGTTATGAACAAGATAGCTTGGTCAGATGAGCAGTTGTATGCTATTGATAAGATGATTAAATTCTTAGATAGTCCGGAAAGAATATTAGTTCTTACTGGGTATGCTGGAGTAGGTAAAACAGCAGTTATGAATGAGTTCGTACAGTATTTAGATAGTACCAAAGGAACAGACTTCTTTAAGTTGTGTGCTCCTACTCACAAAGCTAAAGCAGTCCTAGAGATGGCTACAGGCTATACAGCTACTACATTACATAAACTATTAGCATTATCTCCCAAGCTAGATATATTTAACTTAGACTACAAGGATTTGAAGTTCTATTCTGAAGGTATGGGTAACATTCCTAATAAGGGATTAATTATCATAGATGAAGCCTCTATGGTTAGTGATGAACTTTACGATCTACTTGTAGACTATTGTGAATTTTATCAGTGTAAGATTCTGTTTATAGGGGACATTGCCCAAATAGCTCCCGTGAATAATGGAGGTCTTAGTAAGGTGTTCGAACATGAGAATGTAATATGTCTTACTAAGATATTCAGACAAGATGAAGACACTGCCCTAGCACCCATATTATTAACATTAAGAGAGAATCCTATAGCTAGATTTGAAACACGAATCGGAGAGAAGGGTTCTCTCTTTTGCTATAATAATGCTAAAGAGTTTATGCTAGATGCCTTACCAGAAATTAAGTATGGTATGACACACAATAATGTAAACCATACTAAACTTATAGCATATACTAATAAGCGCGTAAAAGGTTTTAATGATTGTGTCAGAAGATTATTATTTACAGACAATGAGCCATATCATAAATCAGAGTTTCTAACTGGGTGTGAGAACTTTGAATACGATGGCGACATGTTCTTTAATTCTTCTGACTATATTATTATTAACATACGCAGAACCTCTAGAAACATTCCTCATTTTATGAGACTTTCGGGGTTCGAGCTGGGCCTATATGATAGCGTTGATAAGAGATTAATGAACGTATTCATAATAGACCCAGATAATATAAATCCTGACTATTTACATACACTTGCTCAGAAGATAGAATCTGTAAGGCTTGATGCAATACAAGCTAAAAAGTGGAGTAATAGGACTAAATCTAAGTATTTATGGAGTATATATTTCGATATGGTAAAATCGTTTGCTACTCCAGTTCCTCTGTTATTTGATAATAGAGTTATTAAGCCACAGACGTTCGACTATGGTTATGCCATAACTGCACACAGAAGTCAAGGGAGTTCCTATAACAATGTGTTCGTAGACATGGGTAATCTAAAGTTGGATAGAGATATTAATGAACTTAGACAGCTTCAATATGTATCTTTATCAAGAACCAAAACTAATGCTTATATATTAAGTTAATTACTATGCACTACACAGATTTTATTAAATTAGCAAGATTAAAGGGATTTGAAAATCCAGGGCAGTTATATATGACTGCTTATCATTTAGGACTCAATACTGCCACTGAAGCAGAGTTAGAACCATTTCTAAATACATGTTCCGAAGAAGAAAGTATATGGAATGGCATCTATGAATACAGAATTAACGGTAAAGTTATTCTTATTCTAGATGATGGCGATGCTAATAGAGTAGTTAACAACTATAGAGACTCACTTAAACAAACAATGGAGGGTCAGTCTAATCAACCATCTGTAGTGACATGTAAAGAGATGGCTGATGCTTACTATGACAGTATATTTGATGTGTTTGATACTGTTCAGGAAGTAGAACTAGAAATAGATGGAATTATATTTCCTAAATATTATATAGTTGAATGCTAACGTTTAAATATGTTTATGATAGCCAGTCTTCCACTAAGTTGAGAGATCAATTAACAGAAATGGCTGGGTATTGCTTCAATTTAGAAACCTTCGATATAAACCATTACAAGGAGCGTAAGAAGGCATTTAAGATTAAAGGGAGTTGTAGTGCCAGAGAGAATCCATTCCTAGCAGTCTATGATAATGATTTATTAGTAAAGGCATTTTATACCGAAGCTGATGAATGTAAATTTGAAGTTATTATCAAATGGTTCAAAGAGTACTCTTTAGAACATGCTAAAAAAGGATATATGACTATCACTAAGATTGAGGGAATTAATAATGCTAGACAAAAGGTAGGGTTTACAGAATCAGGTACAACTCCTGCCTTTACAGAAGGTCTACCATTAGTCCTTGATAACACTGATAGGTGGTATACTACTTCCAATATAATGTCTATAGATTGGAATAAAAAGATATTTAAAACTAAGAATTCAATTTATTCGTTTACACTCAATGAAAGTACAAGTAATTAATTTATCCAACAACAAACTTCCTCGGTATGAAACTCCCATGTCAGCAGGCATGGATGTGCGTGCAGACTTTAGTAGAGTGACAGTTGATAATCCTATTAAAGCCTTTGGTGACTGCGAGGTCGTATTCGCATCACCTAAAATGGACGGTAATAAAGTAACTATGCTAAGATTGGATCCAGGAGCTAGAGCACTTATTCCGACTGGACTGAGAATTGCTCTTCCAGAGCCTACAGATGGATTTGTGGCAGAATGTCAAGTAAGACCTAGGAGTGGACTAGCTCTGAAAAAAGGAATTACTGTACTTAACACGCCTGGCACTGTAGATGCAGATTTTAGAGATGAAATACATGTCATTCTTATCAATAATGGGCATGAAGCAGTATGGATTGAAGACAAGGAACGCATTGCACAGTTAGTCTTCGGCTGGGCTGCTAAGGTTGAATGGGAAGAGGTAGCCAGATTAAATGAAACAGATCGTAAAGGTGGATTTGGACACACTGGAACTAATTAATTATTGTTTAAATTTATATGTTAAACTCAGAAGAAGTAATAACTAGAAGTAAGCAGATTACGGAATTAGGCGTAGAAATCCAAAAAGCCTATGCGATGCAATTTGAATATCGTGCAAAGGCGGAGGAAGCAGAGGAGATAGCTAAGAAGTTAACTACAGAGCGTGCTGAATTAGTAAACTCGCTCATCAAAGATTGTAATGAATCTGTAACTATTGACGATCTTGATTAATTGCATAAGAGTGTAAATTAATATGGACATATTAGTAACTAAAGACAACAAGGGTAAAACTAGAGTAGTTGAGATTAGTTACGAATGGGATGATGCTCAACATGGGTTTGTTATTAGAAGAAAGACATATCAATATGGTGGTAAAGTAACTGTACAGCCAGAGATATGGATTTATAAAGGTAAGGTTAAAAGAACCGTATCTGAACAGGCTCGATTAGAGTATAACTCTCATTTAAAGAAATACACAGATAAAGGGTATAAACTGCTACCATCTTCAATTAAAATTAATAATGCTGTAGCAGTTGAGGCATTTGTTGAGGAACACTTAGGTAATGGTGTTACTGATTCAAATGGATTTAAGAAGCATATGTTAGCTAAACAAGCTGACAAAGTTGCTACTAGTGTGTTTGATAAAATCAAATATTGGTACGGTAGCAGAAAGATAGATGGAGTTAGATGCTCCTTCTATTGGAAGGATGGGGAAGTAAGAACTGCCTCTAGAGGAGGTGGTGATTACGATGCTTCAACTTCCTTCATGCGTCATAATCCAAAACTTATTCAATTCTTTGAAGAACATCCTGATATTGTATTAGATGGTGAACTATATAAACATGGTAAATCTCTACAGCAAATTAGCGGTGCAGCAAGATTGGAGAAAGATACAGCTGGAATGGATTGGCTTGAATATTATATTTACGATGTAATGGATAGTACCAAAACATTTGAGGAACGACTAGATATTCTTCATGACATTACTGATGAATTGAATTTAGGTTTCAATCCAGAAAGAGAATGGGATGATGGAGAATTGAAGTTCCAAATAGTTCCTCAAGAAACAGTTGTTGGTTGGGCTAATATACAGAAACTACATGACAAGTATGTAGGTGAAGGCTTTGAGGGAATAGTTATTCGTGACCCTTCTAAGGTATATAACTTTGGAGGAAGAACTAATGCTATGATTAAAGTCAAAATGTATAAGGACGCAGAATTTGAAATTGTTGGTTATAGTGAAGGATTACGTCCCGAAGACATGGTATTTGTATGTAAAACTAAAGAGGGTAAAGAGTTTGAAGCCAAACCTATGGGTCCTCGTGAGTTAAAATGGGAATATCTTGACAGAATGGATGAAATCATTGGTAAGATGGCTACTGTGAAGTATTTCTATCTTAGTGATGAAGGTTGTCCTCTACAGCCAGTTCTAAAATGTATTAGGGATTATGAATAAATATGACATCCCTAGTAAGGTTAGAATAGCCAATCATTGGTATAAAGTCACTTTGTGTGATTTTATAGATGATGGTGATATCTTTGGTTCTCATTGTAATCTAACATTAGAAATAAAGGTAGCAGAATGCATGAAGACTGATGATGGAAAGGTAATTAATCTGACTGAAGAACAGATTAAGAACTCTTTCTGGCATGAAGTGTTTCATGCATTCAATTATTACTATAACAACAAACAAGATGAATCGTTGGCACAAGTATTTGCTAACTTTATGCGTGAATTTGAACTTACACGAGAATGAATTATATAGTAGCATATAGAAGGAAAGGTAAGCCTAAAATCCAGTTCTTTAAATACAGGGACGATATAGCTTATGATGAAGATACTTTAATCAGAGATGTAGATGATGTTATTAGAGTTATGAGAACTCATTATCGCCCAGATAATGATGTGTTCTCAATTCGAGAAACATTACTAACCATCAATGATATGAGTGATAGAAAGATACTGGACATACTGGCTACTTTATTTGTAACATTAGATGATAAATAAAACATCTGTATTATTAAGCTCTAATATAGCTGATTTAATGGTGTCCCTTGCTGGCAACTCCCTTACTGATGCTGAAAAGGATGATTTGTACCAATCTATATTTGATTATTATCTTGCTTTATTAAAACACTATGATTCGGCTACAATTCAAACTATGAGCGATAACTTCGATAAAATAGTATGGTAAAGACTACATTCCTACATGCAATTCACTCTCTTACTAATATTGTAGAGCAAATGAGAAAGCTTTACAATATGGGCATTGATATAATGGAAAGTCCACTAGTAACCAATGCTGAGGATTTAGCAATGTTACTTCTGTCTGAGTATTATAACGAAGAAGGTATGGACTGGATTCAATGGTGGGTGTATGAGAAATCAGAAAATCCACATATAGTTGCTACAGACGAGCAAGGTAATGAGATTCTAAAGAACATAGATGAACTCTATGATTATTTAGAAGCTAATTGTAAAACCAAATAAATTTTTAAGATTATGGAGAAACAAGTATTTGACTTTGGAGAAGCATTATCTATGATGCGTATAGGTGAGACAGTTACTAATCCTTCTGGTAGAAGGTATACTATGCTTAAGGGTAGTATAGTATGTTATCCAAAGCCTAACTCTAATCAGTATTACAAGGTAACTAAGTGGTTCCCTGATGCTGTAGAGCGTACTGATTGGACACTTGTATAGATTATCTATTTACAGACGGAAATTATCCGTAATACATGCGTATAAATCAATCTTCTAAGTTTAATGTTAATTATGCAGCTAAGATAATTTAAGTAAAAGATTTCACACCTAATCCTAAATGTGAAAGGATGAAATGTGTTCATGTAGATGGTTATATGATATCCGTATCTAAGGATACTCAACCAGGGCAATATATATATTTCCCTGTAGGATGTCAGATTGCTAATAAATATTTGGCAGCTAGTAATCTATTTAGACACAATGCTAACAAGGAAGCTTCTCCAGGTTTCTTTGAGGATAATGGTAGGGTAAAGCCTATTAAGTTGCAGGGAGTTCCTTCAGAGGGATTTATAATGCCTATAGATTCGTTATATAAATGGCTGGATTTTATAGGAGAATCTCATGAAGTAATTACCAACTTAAAAGAAGGAACAGAATTTGATAGTTTGGATAAACATATACTTTGTAAGAAGTATGTAGTGAATCCTCCTAAAACTTCTGGAAATTCTTCTAGGCAAGCTAAGCAGCCTAAAGGCATTAGTAGAGAATCAGTTTAGATTTCATTATGATACTGTTCTTATTAAGAAATGTCCTTGGGTTATTAAACCTAATGATATTATTAGTATTACTTCCAAAGTACATGGAACATCAGGTATTTCTGCCGATGTACTATGTAAAAGACCATTAAGATGGAAAGACAAGGTGGCTAGCTGGTTCACAGATGTTCCAGACACTAAGTATGACTACTTATGGTCTTCTAGAAAGGTAGTTAAAAATCAGTATTACAATAAAGAAGCAAGTGCAGGATATTATGGTTGTGATATTTGGGGTGAAGCTCATTCTAAATTGTCTCCGTATCTTACTAAAGGACTTACTCTTTATTATGAAATCATAGGATGGCTGCCTACAGGTCAGGCTATTCAAGCAATGAATGGTAAAGCTTATGACTATGGTTATAAGAGACCTATATGGGATCCTACTACTCAGACTACACCGTATGAATATGGTAAGAATTTCGGTATCCAAATTTACCGTATTACTTATACAAATCCAGATGGTGTGGTATTTGAATACTCTGCTAGACAAGTACAACAGTGGTGTAAAGATAAAGGACTTACTCCGGTAGAACAGTTATATTACGGATATGCTAAGGATTTATATCCAGAGCTTGATGAGACTGAGCATTGGAATGAGAATTTTACCCAAAAGCTAGCTAATGATAAAAGGTTCTACATGGAAGAACTTTCACCTACATGTCACAATGATGTACCACATGAAGGTATAGTGATTCGCATTGAGAATGGTTTATCTGAAGCTTACAAACTTAAATGCTTTAGATTCTTAGGAGAGGAGTCTAAGTCATTAGATAAAGGAGAAATTGATATAGAAGCAGACCAGTAATGAATAGGTATTTAATTGAGTGCATAAACGACTGCAAGAATAAATTTGTGGTCGCTTATGCACCTTCTATGTATGATGATAACATGTCTAAAGCTGCTGATGATTATGCTTACGAATTAGCCGTCAGCATAGTTGACGATGAATTTATAGTAACAGCAGAAGGATATGATTACGAGTATATGACAGACGAAGATGTCCTTAAAGTACTAAATAGCATAGATTGGGGTGAATATTATAACTATAATATCACTCCATTTGAAGGTACTGATGAGGAGTTTAACAAATATCCACTTATATATGACGGAAGAAGTATCTAGTAAGCTAAGTTTATTAACCCGTAAGCTAGCAGAAGTAGGACAGCTTAAAGGCGAAATAGCTGATAAACTGTTTGAGGATGCAGGAATTATTACTAAAGAGCAGGCGTTAGAAATTCTAGACACATATAACTTATTGCCTACTGATGGCTATGTAAGTCTTCCTCCCTATCTGGATAGCTATGAATACTTTGAACGATATTCTAAGGTTAATTATATGGACTATACTGTCCCTGAGAACTTTGAGGAAGGCCAAAATCTATGCTGCCCACTCTTTCCAGGCATAACATATGAGGAAGCCATTGATCAATTGTATGGATTCGTTAAGAAGAACAGAATAATAGGATGCGTCTATGACTGGTAAGAAGGGTTAATACAGTCATTTGATAAAATGGAAGAATAATATTTTTATTAAAATGGAAGATTTTAAATTTTATGAAGTAGGTGGTAAGATACGCGATGAGCCATTAGGTCTTACTAATAAGGATGTTGATTATGTAGCTGTGCCTACAGAGGCAGTCTATAGTAAAATTCACCCATGTGAAGCTCAGCTTAGTCCAGCTCAACTAATGTTCAAAGCATTAAAGAGCTACTTAGAAGAGCAGAAGTTTGAAATCTTCTTAGTAACTCCAGAGTGCTATACCATACGTGCTAAGTTCCCAGAAGGGTATAAGTATCAAGGTGTAGCAGACTTTGTGATGGCAAGGAAGGAAGTAGGATATGTCCCAGGCACTAGGATTCCTATTGTAGAACCAGGTAATCTATATGATGATTTATCACGCAGAGATTTCACTATTAATGCTATGGCTAAAAATCCTGATACTGGAGAAATAATTGATTACTTTGGTGGTTTGGAAGACATTAAGGAGAAACTTCTTAGGACTCCATTACCTCCTATTGTAACTTTCGATGATGACCCTCTTAGGATACTTAGAGCCATTAGGTTTGCGGTTACTAAGAGATTCCGGGTATCTGAAGATATGTGGCAGGCTATGGTATCCTATGACTATGATGCCAGTAGTATCTGAGGAGAGAATTAGAGAGGAACTGATTAAGTGTTTTAGATGCAATACCATTAGAACCTTAACATATCTTGATTACCTTCCAAGACTTAGAGATTATATCTTTAGTAAGACCAATTTATGGCTTAAGCCAACTAACGAGAAATGAGTAGTTATTTATCATTTTATTTAGTGCCTAAAGCACATCCAGAGGAGAGGTTACTACTTCAATCATTCAGTAGGTCTAATGAGGTGTATCAAAGATTCTTTGATAATCTTAGTGTAGCATATGCTGGTAATGAAGAGAAGTATACTAAACTCACTGTTAGTGATGTTGAATCAGTAATTCGAGACCTTGATGATGACATTGCTAAAGCAGAAGCTAGACGAGTGGAGTACGAGAAATTCTGTCATGGTAATTCGGAACTTATAGAGGAGATGATATCCACTAAGGAGTATATACGGGATTTACAAAGTACTAGAGATTACATATCGTTTATACGAGACATTTTAGCCGACTTAGATTATAGTGGATTTAGTGATGTCTTATGTAATGTTGATTAATGGAAACATTTGAATTTTTAGTAACATCAACAGTGCAGGCAACTCTTTATGAGCATATAAAGATTCAAGCTCTTAATTACGAAGATGCCGTCACCAGAATAGAGGACAGAGATTATTACGAAGAGGACGGAGAAATAGTAGATTCTAAAACAGAGATAGACGATTATCTAGAGGTAGATGATATTTCTAATTGGGAAGATATTGTAAAGTCAAACCCTAAATTTATGGAGAAATACGGATTTAAGCCTAGGAAGACATATAATCCTATAGATTTCTTTGTATTTAAGGATTATGATAAGGAATTACTGCTAGCTTTACTAATAGGAATAATAGATGGTGATGGAAGTATTCAACCTAACGGTTCTTCTAATGCCTTCTGTATAACTATTACAGCTCATGAGTCATGGACCCAATTCTATCAGGAATTTATGGAGACGCTTGATATTCCAGAGCACATATCAAATAGGGAAGGTTCTACAACTATCAGGATATGCAGAAGAGAGATACTACAGTTGTTACAAGATGTAATAACTAATAATAACTTATTTCATTTGAAACGTAAATGGAACAAACTAATGATAAAGGAGCCCTCTGCCAGCGAAAGCTAATTATATGCAGAGGGCTCCAGTGACAGGGGTCGGGAAAGTCTACTTGGGCTAAACAATGGTGTCATGAAGACCCAGAGCATAGAGTTAGATTCAACAACGATGATGTTCGTAACATGTTAGGAGACTATTGGGTTCCTAGTAGAGAGAATGTTGTCACTGCAACTTATAACACTGTACTAGCTTATAGTATGGAGAAAGGTTACAATATCGTAGTTGATAATATGAACCTTAATCCTAAGACTTGTGCTGAGTTAGAGAAGATGGTTAAGGACTTTAACGAGAATTATACCTACGATTGGAAGTATGAAGTCGAATATAAAGATTTCTGGACTCCCGTAGATGAATGTATTCGCCGTGATGCTAAAAGAGAACATCCTATAGGTGAGAAGGTTATTAGGCAGACTTGGAGACGCTATAGAGACTTCATAATTCATGAGGAAATTATGGCTGCTAAGGCTAAAGCATTAGTTCAAGACACTAACCTACCAGCAGCAATTATAGTAGATATGGATGCAACTGTGTGTCTGAATACTAGTGGTCGTCCGTTCTATGGAGAAGGTGCAGCTGAAGGTATGCTTACTGATGAGCCTATTACTCCTATTCTTGAACTTATTAGAAACTTCTGTGATAATTATCCTGCTAAGTTAATAATACTAACTGGTAGGGAAGATACTCCAGAAGTTCGTAAAGCTACAGAACAGTGGTTGGAGAATAACTTCCTACATCCAGATATGATTCTTATGCGTCCCGCTAATAGCTTCGTAGCTGGTCCTATATGTAAGAAGAAGCTCTATGAAGACAATATCAAAGGTAAATACTATATTCCATTTGTACTTGAAGACAATTGCAAATGTGTGGAAATGTGGCGTAATGAAGGTCTGATTTGTTTACAACCTAATGAGGGTAAATTCTAATGAGACTATTACAAAGACTAAGGAATTTGTTCCTGCCTGAAGGTGAGGTTTCAGACGGATTTCATACCTTTGATGAGTTATATCACTACAGAATGCTGTACAATGCAGCATTCTTTAACAGCTTGGAAGGTAAATATGATGTCCATAAATCTTACAGACATGCAGATGGTGAACTATGCTTTGGAGGAGGATGGTTTATTGTTGTGGCAAACAGATTATACAGATTCTCTTTATATTATGACAAATGGCATTACTAGTAGGTCAATTGATTGAAATTCTCCAAAGGTATGATCGAGACAGGGAAGTTATGATACATACTCTCAAGGGAGAGACTGTAGATGTTAACGGATACTTCGTACAGAGAGACCTAGATGATAACGGATTCTATTTAACAAATTTAGATGTAATTCCAAGTGACTGATATGAAACAAGAAATATGACTGATTTTGACAATAATAGCATACTAAATCTATTTATATGGGGAGTTCCTTGGCTAATACTAGGAGCTGTACTTGGGTTCATAACTTTATTTATAGTTCCAGCTGCTCCTTTATGGGCATTTAGTATTGGATTGCTCCTTGTAACTACAGATAGACTAATTGAAGTAAATAAGTATAATAATGAGCGAAGAAGAATTTCACAAGAAGCGTAAACCATTTTATTTGGAGTCTGACACACTACTAGTTAAGTTTCCAACTAGTAAGCATATGGATTGCTCGCATGCTAAATGGTTTAGCGAGATTGGTTATCCGTTTGTACACACAGTTAGAGGTTATTATATAGAGGATGAATATATAATGCTGTACTGGAATGATTTTGAAATTCCTAATGTAAATGCCAGTGTATTCTCTTATTTATTTGACTTCTTTCCAACTATTAAGTGGATAGGTCTAGGATGTAACAAAGGAGCATTAGGAGAAGTATGGACACCTAAACTTAAAATAACAAGAGGATGATAGTAGATAATTTTGATCAGATATATTAGAGTTTAATGACCCTAATGAATTTTACTTCTTACAAATTATCCAGCGTAAGAAGGACGGTTGTGTAACTGACACAGGTAATAATGGCTATAGAACCATTAAAACTTACTATATATTTAGTAAAGAGCAGCTAGAACGTAAAAGAGCTAAAATTACTGAACTGTGTCAGAGTAATCATGCAAGAGCATATATAACTTTGAATAAACGTAATGCTGAGCAAGTTGCTTGTACTGCAATTCAAGAATATGCTAAATTAATTCAGGAAGGCAACTGTTATCAAGGATATAGGATTTGGGATTGTTGATGTTGACAGTAAGAATGAAAATTATCTTAACAATATTATTAACAT
>OJQL01001837.1_pt1 | contig 14053 bp, 6 predicted proteins | sample 1598731 | NCBI WGS metagenome assembly OJQL01 (sample SAMN03922510, study PRJEB24848) | human gut metagenome | isolation source: stool sample | host: Homo sapiens | place: Germany | collected 2010-02
GCTGTCAAGTCCCTTGTCCTGATCCCTTTGGTTGTCTCCCTCTTTCATATTGACAAGTGTACCCATTTGAATAGCGAACCCGAGAAGTGCTATCCGACAAAAAGAACTATCGGTAGCTTGCTATCATAGTCAGAGCCGAACGATGCAACAAGAAGCACATCAATCAAAAGACTATTTATATAAAACATCGACCCCGACAGAAAACTCTGTCGGGGTCGCTTGTTCGTTTATTTACCCGAGAATCTTATCTCATTTATAAGCGCCGTACCGTTCTTCTCCTTAAGAAGCCAGTAGAAATCCTTCGTCAGCTCAAATTCCTTATCAGGCACCGTAGTTTGCGGATAGGAAACTACCTTGTTTTCCCCTCCCTCAAAGTCAAACGCCTGAATTGCCGAATTTCCTGCCGATACCGTAAACAGTACGGAGCATCCCTTGTCAAGCGCCACCGTCAGCAGTCCGCTTGCCGTTTCCGACCAGCCCTTTGTCTTACACTTTACCATAACCGCCCCACCATATCCGGAGGTAACTATTCCGTCTGTAGCACCCGAAATATCGATCGTTTCACCGAATATTCCGGTTCTTATGTCTAAGCTGCAGTCAACGATCGAAAGGTCATTGCTGTATATGCCGGTTGACGATTCTATGTTCGTTCCCGCAAGCCCTGTTGTTGTTATACTGCATCTGTCGAAGCGGATCGTTTCTGCATGTACGCCGTAATATTCAGCTGCTGCGGTAAATATCATATCGCTGAAATCAACACTGCCAATACTCTGTATAGCGTATGTATTTCCCGTTACTGTGAGATTCGGGCTGTCACCGCCGATAAACTCCATACTCATAGGAGTTACATCGTCATAGTCAAGGTGCGCCTGATCTATCGCAAGCAGGTTTTCTGTAGTCGCCGTGTTACGTTTAGAAAGCGTAACATTTCCGTTTATGTTCACCTTAAGGCTGTTTGAGCTTACAAACATCAGATATGTGTCAGCTGAACCCTGTCCGTCGCCTATACTTCCGCTGTTGCTGAAATCGTCGGGCTTTACGCCGTTCATATCTCCTGCCGTAAGCGTAAGATTTTCAAACGTAATATCCGAAACGCTTTGCTTAATATACAGCATTATATTCTTTCCGACGCCCGACAGCTTAAGACCGTTTCCGGTCACTGTCAGTATACCGGTAGCTCTATCATACTCAAAGCCGCTTGCCTTGCCGCTGATGAACGTCTTGCTTTCGGTATCTATTATCGTGCTTGCACTGCCGTTTGAAACTGTCAGATAACCGCTCATATCCTTTTCGGCTGTGAACGATACATTCTTCGACGGCATCGTGAACTTTCCGCCTTCAACCGTCACATCGTCCGTTGTCCACTCAAGATAACCTTCGGCTTTTTCCTTTACTGTGACCTCAGCACCGATTTTAGCCTTTTCCCTTGAGCTTTCAACACCGTCAAGCGAGTAGATGACATAAACAGGAGTGATAGTACCCGTCAGCGTCATATTGGACTTGATTTCTTTTCCGATGACTGAATAGCCGTTTTCGCCAAGCCAGCCGCCGAACAGACAGCCGTCTGTATCAGGAGATGCCTCAAGCATATCAGCCGTGAACACCGTTCCGTAGTCAAATTCGGCTGTTTTATAGCTTTCATAAACCTTGTTGGTATCAAGATTTACAAGACGGTAGGTTATCGTCATCTTTTTCAGCTTGTATGTTGCTTTGATCTCGGTCTTTATAATACCGTCGTCATTACCGAACGTCGTCGGTACAGCTTTATCCCAGCCTGCAAACTCATAGCCCTCTGTACCTGTCGGCACAGGAATATCCGACAGTGAGATTGCATCGCCGTATTTACCGGTTATCTCATAACGCACCGTACCGTCGTCAAACTCACCGCTCATAGCATAGAACACCACGCTGTAGATTTTGTCGGTAGCTTTCCATACTGCCTTCAGTGTCATATCGCCCGTTACCCTGAACGATTCGCCCGGCATCACATCTGCTGTGCCGTTACCGTCAAGGTCAAATCCGACAAGCTCATAATCGTTGTACTTATCATCCTTTAAAGCACCTGCCGTTGCACGATACAGATAGCCGTACTTTACCTTTACCGTTTCGTTCTCCGTGCCGTTGTCATAGTCAAACGTTACATCAAACTCCTTCGGCGTTCTGTTCCACCTTACAATTACAGTCTTGTAGGTCTTGCCATCAATCGTTGTGTTTTCTTCGTTTATCGGCTCTTCCTTAAGAGTATATGTGTAATACTCGTCATCATACTGTGCAAGCGCCTCAACTTCGGCATCATACTTTTTACAAAGCTCATCATATTCGGGTCTGTAGCCGTCAAACTCGGACTTTACCTCGTGTGAAACCTCAGCTCCGTTCTCGTTGTAAATATAAACGTCATAGTTTATATAACAGCGTCTGTCGTTGGTATTCCACTTCATATAGTATGTACCGGGCTTCTTCACATTATCGTTACTGCCGATTCTGTTTCCGTCTGCGTCCACAAAATACGACAGCAGATATTCGGTAGTATATGTGTCCTCAGGTGCGAATGCAGAATATCCGTAAAGCACCGTTGCAAAACGGTAACCGTCCTGTACAACCGTCCTTATCCTGTCAGTTTCTATTTCAGCACCGTTTTCATCGGTATATCTGAAGCCGCCGCCATCGTTTGCGATAAGCGTTATGTAGTGATACAGCTTCGCAGGAACTATCTCAAAGTACACATTGCTTTCCGGCATTATGCTTATATCGCCGTTGTACCTTACAGTTTCGCCTGCCGTATAACCGCCTACCGTAACGTCGCTCTTTATAAGCACATATGACGGCTCGTAGAACGAATCCTCGCTGTCCGGCTTCGGACTGTCGGGAATGCTGTTTATAAGCTGTTCCAGCTCCTGCGGTAAAGACTTGCCGTAAATAACGTCAAACTTTCTTTCGGTATAATCCGCAAGTCTTACCGTTACCGTGTACAGCTTTCGCTTCATTACAGGCTTCAGCCTCATATCGCCCATAACGGTTATCTTTTCATCTGGAGCAAGATCCGCCTTGCCGTCACCGTCAATATCCCAGCCGATAAGCTCATTTTCCTTACTGCTGTTGATGTTGTCGATAAATGTATCCGGCACTCTGAACTCAGTGCCGTATTCAACATATCTTGCGCCCGCATAACCGCTCTCGTTATAAATATCGACTATGCATCTTCTTACAAGATAGTTTGCTTTGAGCATAATGCTGTAGGCCGTCGGGTACAGCTTTTCGTATTCTGCCCTGAACGACTGCAGATCTTCTTCACTGCCGTAATTCACCGCAAGCGGCTTAGTCGTATCAAGACCGTGTACACTGCCGCTGTAACTGCTGTCATAGTATCTGTATGCCAGAGCGTCCTTCATATACATCTGGTATCTCATACCATCCGCTCTGTCGATACCGAAGCTTGCAAAATGAGTAACGCTGTTCACAGACTGTTTATATCTGTCGAACATTTTTATATCGTCAAGATAATCTACCGCCCACAGTTCGCTTACCCATCTGTCATTTTCAGTGTCAAAGTATTCCACCGAGTACAGCTTCTGTGCGGTGTATGTGTTAAGCGTGATGGTCATATCATTGCTGAGCCAGTAGTACGGCTGTATCTCTGTATCAAACAGCGACTTATCATAGATATAGCCGTTTTTATCACAGTAGGTCGAAACCGCAAGCGAATAGCCGCTTACATATCCGCCCTTGCTTACAGTTACCGTATCTACAATTTCAGTCCTGCCGTCAGCCGATACCGCAAACTTCAGCGTTGCGGTCTTATCCTTGTCTTCAAGAGGGAAGTCAACCCCCTTGCGATAATAATATACGCCAATGTCGCCGATATGCTTTCTGCTGATATAAGCGCCCTTGTCTGCGTCATAGTACAGATTTTCAGTGTCGGATGTGAACAGCAGATTCTGTCCGCCCGTATAGTAAAGGCGCAGTATACAGCTAAGCAAGCCGCTTGTATATCTGCTCGGAGCGTCGGGAGATACCGTGAGCGTTATCTTGCCGTCGTCGCTCTTGCTCACCTTGAAATACTTGCTGTAGCAGGCAGCCTTGAACTCACTGCTGCTCATCTGCCGTGTTACAATATCGCCTGTAGTTATATCAAGATATGTGCCTTGCGCAGGGATAAGTCCGTCTATCTCGTAAACATTCGTATCCGTTTCCCGCAGTATTATGTCGGTATTGCCCTCAAGCGTCGGCTTATCCGCATAGATATATTTGTCGCCTACGCTGAATAGCGGGAATTTGAACTGCTTTGCAAGCTCCGCTTTTTTCTTAAACAGCTTGCTTTCCGCAAATATCGAGATTTTTATATACACGCCCATTTCGAAGTATATTCCGCCTTGCAGCTCGTGGTAATGTTCCTTCGGAGAAGCGTAGTATTTATTGTGTCGCATATCCTGCGAATGATAGTGCAGATAACCGTACAGGTCGGCATAAGCGCCTATTTCAAGTGCCGCACCGACACTTCCGAGATCATTAAGACCAAGAAGCGATACCGATACCTTACCCTCGATGCCCGCCTCAACGCCAAGATAGCCGTAAGCGTACATATCAAATATGTAACGGTCGTCGCCCGCCATTATAAATCTGTATACGTTTATAGATGACGGTTCCTTGATATTTCCTCTTATGCCAAGACCCTTTGCCTGAAGCACCGATGCTTCCATACTGATACCCGCCGCAAACGAAACATTAACCACAAAGTTAAGCTCCGTCTTTATAGACAGCGGCAGTATAGGCATAAACGTTGCGCTGAAAAGGTTCACCTCGCATAGCCTTATGGCTCCGCCCTTGTTTTCGAGCATTTCACGCACGTCTTTTATGATATTTCCGCTTTCCTTATCCTCGCCGTTCATTATGGCTTCTATCTCAACGGAAACATCTCTCTTTTCTTCGTTATCCTGCTGCTTATCGTCCTCTTCCTCATCTGCCGAGCAGACAAGTATCTTGAATGTTACATCCGTCTGCGACAAGGGCAGGAACTTCACATTGAAGTCACGCTTTAAGCTGAGAGTGCCGCCTACGCCTATGATAAGGTATTCGCTGATGCTTACCTCAGCCTCCAGCTTTACCTTGTTTTTAAGCGTCATCTCATAGCTGAATGTGATGTTGAGCGCCGTCCAGTCCTGCTCATTCGGGAAACCGTTTATGCATTTGAAATTAGTGTTCTTCGCCGTACCGACCTTAGCGCTGATTGTAAGCCCTTCGAGAAGTTCCTTTACATTCAGCTTTATCTGCTTGTCGTTCCAGTTTACCCCGTCCATATATGTGTTGGACATAAGCTCAAACGGTGCATTGCCGTCGCCAAGCTCCCTTACCGTCTTGCTGTCATATACAGCGGCGGCAAGCATATATGTAAGCTGCTGTGTTCCTTCGCTTGCATAAAGCTGTTCTACCAGCTTTTCCGTGTCTATCGCCTCGGCAAGCACATCGTTTTCAACATACTTTTCCTTGAAGTAAATATCAAGTTCTTTGTATATATCGTCAACATCACTGCCGACCGTGAGAATCTTGTATTCATCGCCGAAAAGCTCATACGACACAACGTTCAGATAGCTCGGTTCTTCAGCGTCGTCAGCGAATATTACCGTACCCTCGTGTATCGAGAGCGCCTCGAATTCACTGCGTGATAAATAGATATGCTCCTTATCGTCATCTTCTCTTATCCGGCTTTTCGGGATAGTAACTATGCCGTCCTTCAGAACTACGTTGTTCGTTTCTTCCCTGTAAATGAAAAGCGTAATGGTTCTTATCTTCTCGTCAGGCATAATGTCGGAATTGATGCCGTCAAACCGCACCCCGTTATCTATAAGGCTCAGCACATATGCGCCGCCTTCCGTCCAGTTGATAACAGGCTTTACAGTGTATACTCCGCTGCCTGTATTTTCAACTTTGAGCAGCGGCATTTCTCCGAACTGATTTTCAATACTGATAACGTCCTGCAAATTATCATCCGTTATGCTCTGTGATGAGATAAGCGAGAATGAAAAGTCCTCAGGTGCGTCCGATATGGTTATCTCGTTGTAATCCGGCGTTTCCGGCTTTATCTTATCCTCGTCATATCCCGCATAAAGCGTTATATCACTGTTTACTGGCTCGTCCTCATAGAACTGTGTCGAGCACTGCTTGTCAAGATACCAGCCGTTATTGACAGCGTTTTTCTTTATCGCTTCGGGGAGCCTGCCTATAGTTTCTCCGGCGGCAAGCGTAACGCTGTCTATCTTATTTCCGCCCAGCGTATCATATGTAACAGTTACGCTGTCGGCGGTTTTACCTGCCGTTACCCGTGCGGTAAACGTCTTTTTCGCACCGCCTGCGGTAATATCCTTTGTAACCGTCACATCTGCGGTATCAGCCGCAGCTTTGCCGATTTCCTCTGCGGCAACATCAAGCGGCAGTGCCGTCAAAAGTAAGGATACGCACAGCAGCGAGGCGAGCATTTTCTTTGCCTTCTTCCTGTTGAGCGCATATTACCGCCGATATAAGCGGCACGGTCGGATTTATCCTTCCGTCTGTCGAAGGATTATCCGGAGTCGCTTTTACCGCAGAATACACGCTGTCAAACTTCAGCGTTCCTCCCGCAAGAAGCTCCGTTTCACCGCCGCTTGCACTTCCGCTTTTAAGCTCATAGCCGTCCGGTGCCGTAATATCGTAAGCAATATCGACAAGCCTGCCCGTACTGCCGTTTCTGATCTCAAGCGTTAATGCTATATCCTCATCCGCCGTATATTCCTCCTTGTCGGTTTTCAGCTGTACCGACAGCGCCGCCGCTTCTGCGGCGGATACCGCAAAGGTGACCGCCGACATTATCAGCGTCAGCGCAAAGAATAACGACAGGATGGTTTTGCATCGTTGCTTTGTTTTCTTCTTCATAAATGCCATATAAATACCACCCTTCCTCAGATTGCCGCTATAACCGCCATAATAAGCAGTTAAACCGACAGTTCTTCTTACTATGATTATACAGCAAATTATTTCCTTATTTCGCTAACTTGCAAAATTGTAAGAAAAAAGATTTTTACTGTCTGAAAGCAAAACCGCTGTAACACCCGCACGGCTTTTCCATTTTCAAAAATGTACAAAATCGACCTGATAATTTGTTTATTTTGTGCATTTTGTTTAAATCTAATTGACTTTTGTGGTAAAAACTTGTATAATGAACTTGGTAATCTGTGTAAACCGGAGGACTTTATATGAGCTTTTTTGATAAAGACGGAAACAGCCGACACGACTGGAATATATTTCTCGACAACTTTCCCACTATAGGTGTTTTCAAGCTGCCGCACGATTCGAATGAGGCATATTACGATAAAAACGTCGCCTCTATGCTCCATATAGAAGGCGATAATATGAGCAAGGACAGCTTTTACGCATTGCTTGACAGCCTTAACGAGAATCAGATAGAAGACTACAAGAACATATATATGTATACCGCAGGCGGCGAAACAAGCTATATAAAAATCAAGATTGTATATGACACGGATTATATGCTCGGCTTTGTGCAGGACGTAACACAGATAATGGAGGCCCGTTCACACAAGGATAACGCTAATGAATATGATATGCTCACAGGTATGTATACCCGTGACTACTTCATAAAACGTGTACGCAGTATGCTCTCAGAGATCAGCGGTACTGCCCAGTGCTGTATGGCGGCGATACACATCAACGGCATAGAGCGTGTAGACAGCGAGCTGAACTACGATAAAACCGCACTGTGCGTTGCAACTGCGGCAAATGCGATAAAACGCTTTGCTTCCGATAACGTTATAATCGGCGTGAAAAGCTATAAGGATTTTCTCGTATTTTTCAGGCAGATGACAAAGTCTGAAATATCCGACATTATGAAAAAGATGTACGATGCCGTTGCACGTTGCAAGCTGACCGATGAATTCGGCAACACCATCGAAACACGGAGCGAAGCATATACGATAACCGCAGGCTACTGCTGGTATCCCTCGCAGGCGGCTACTATAGATATGATGATAAACTATGCCGATTTCGCCCTTTTCAGAGCAAAGGCGCTCGGCAGTATAAAAAGAGAGTTCTCAGCGGAAGAATATGTAGCCGAATGCAACAGCTATTCTGATTCCAAGCTCCTGACAGGACTTATTTACGATAACAATTTCAGCTACTGCTTCCAGCCGATAGTGTCTACCGTTGACGGCTCCGTTTACGCTTATGAGGCGCTTATGCGGCCGAAAAATTCGTCGCCTCTCGAGGTGCTCAGAATAGCAAGAGAACACGGCAGGCTTTATGATATCGAACGGCTCACATTCGAAAACGTTCTGGAGATAATCTCCGCAAACCGTGCCCGTTTCGGTGAAAAGAAGATATTCTTAAACTCAATACCAGATAGTATGATTACGGAGTACGATTTCAACAGGCTATGCGAAAAATACGGAAATATCATGTCACAGCTTGTTATCGAGTTTACAGAGCAGGCAGACCTTACAGGCGACAAGATAGCAAGCCTGCGTTACCTTTTCAAGTCAAAGAGCTGTATGATAGCCATTGACGATTACGGAAGCGGATACTCCAATACTGCCGCTGTGCTGAGCCTTCAGCCCGATGTCATAAAAGTAGACCGCTCCCTCATAGTCGACATCAACACAAACGTAAAGAAACAGCACTTCCTCACAGGCATCATTGATTTTGCAAGGCTGAATAATATAAAGGTGCTTGCGGAGGGTGTCGAAACCTATGACGAAATGAGCGTCACCATACGCAGAGGTGTTGATTACATTCAGGGCTTCTATACCGCAAAGCCGCAGAAGGAGATCGTTCCCGATATACCCGACGCTGTCGCCGAGCAGATGCGTATGCTCAATATGTGCCGCCCCGAAATAAAAAAGGCTCGTGATTACATCGTCCACGACGGTTGCGAGGAGCATCTTGATATAGAAAAAATGCTTTCAGACAGATACACAGGAGTTATAGTTGAAAGTGCCGTTGCACACCTTTACGCAAACGGCTGTGATGTTATGTCGTTTGTTATCAAGACCGCAGAAGGCTCAAAGGCACACATAATACTCGAAAATGCCAACATAAAAGGCACTCTGCGCCAGTGCATACGTCTTGGTGAAAATTCTGACACCACGCTTGAAATTAAAGGAACCGATTCGCTCAGCTATGACGGAATATCCGTTCCCGACTCATCAAAGCTTCTTATAACCGGCAACGGCAATCTCTACATTGACTCCTACCGTAATGACGGTTGCTGTATCGGCAGCAGCTATAACGATACCTTCGGTGAGATCACGATAGATATCAGCGGCAATGTTGAACTGCAGGCAAACGGCGACCACGGCATATGTATCGGCGGCGGCGTTTCCCCCTGTGAAACGCCCATAAAGCTGCTCGGTGGCAATATCAAAATGTCCTCCACCGGCAAGGATTGTATCGGTGCAGGCTCCTATGACGGAAGCTGTGGTGTAGAAACCGGCAACGCTACGATAGATATAAGCTGTTCGGGCGATAACGCACTCGCTGTCGGCTCTCTTTGCGGATATACCGATATAAAAGCAGACGGCACAACGTTCCTTATCCGCTCGCTCGGAGAACGTGCAGGCTGTATAGGTTCGCTGGCGGCACTTGACGGCAGCACTCCGTCAAGGATAAATATCAAAAACTCCACCCTTAATCTGTTGCTCAATGCGCTGTGCGGCTCGGCTGTAGGCTGCCGCAAAACAGCGTGCGACACCGTTATATCCGACTCCGACATCACCGTACACGTTGAAGGCGACGCTGTCGCAGGCATAGGAAGCGCAGAAGGAAAAGGCTCTCTGCTTATAAAGAACAGCGATATAATATCAAGCTCATCCTCAGGCGTTTACTCGCTCGATATAGGCTTTATGAACAAAGGCTGTATCATAAACAACTCCACCATAAATTCTCATCTTATCAATGACCCCGATTATCACGAGCCGTCAAGACTTATGCAACAAAATTAACATAATCATTCTGTAAAAAACCGATTATTGAATCCGCACCGTTAAACATATCGCCATCACCGCTTAAAACATTATACTAACCGACAAGAAATTAATAATTTCGTGACCTTATCAATGCAACTGCACTGACATTGACCCTTCCAAAACCGCACTATCCCACCCACTTTTCGTAGGGGAGTGGGCTTGCCCCTCCCGTTGCACCGACCATCTCCATTCCCGCAACCCTCTCAAGAGTACATCCGCCGTCTCGCCCCACACTAAAAGCTAAAGCCCCCTCCCCTAAGCACAACGTGCTTAAGGGAGGTTTTTTGCATTTCAATATTAATATCCCCCACATTCACGCACTTATTTTTCGCATTTTCGTCCTTAAATGTCAAAATTGTTATACTTTTAAGAAGATTTTGTGAAATTTGGCACTCTCCTATTGACAGTGCTAAAAAGTGTGCTATAATGTAGTTGTACAAAGAAAGAGAGAGGGTCTCCGGAAGGTACAAGGGCAGCAAATGATCGGCACTGCGTTTAAAAGCACAGACCGCTTAGTAATGAATGGAGGAATGACATATGTTACCCGCAATTTTCAATGAAAACTTATTTGACAATTTCTTTAATGATGGCTTCTATATGCCGTCGGTATTCGGCAAGAACGATCCCCTTTACGGCAAGCACGCAAAGAACGTGATGAAGACCGATGTCCGTGAAACAGACAACAGCTACGAGCTTGACATTGACCTGCCGGGCTTCAAGAAAGAAGATGTATCGCTGAAGCTCGACAGCGGCTATCTTACCATCAGCGCCTCCAAGGGTCTTGAAAAGGACGAAAAGGAGAAGAAGGACGGCAAGTACATCAGACGTGAGCGTTACGAGGGTCAGTGCAGCAGAAGCTTCTATGTAGGCGAGAGCGTACAGGCTAAGGACGTAAACGCTAAGTTTGAGGACGGTATCCTGAAGATATCTGTTCCTAAAGCCGCACCTCAGGTCGAAACGGATAATGTTATCGCTATCGAATAAACGACAGCAGGCACACACATAGCAGTTACACGGTCGGATAATAAACCGACCGTCCGATATACGGAAGGAGAAATGACTTATGTTACCCGCAATTTTCAATGAAAACTTATTTGACAATTTCTTCGACGATGATTTTATGATGCCGTCAATGTTCGGCAAGAACGATCCCCTTTACGGCAAGCACGCAAAGAACGTGATGAAGACCGATGTCCGTGAAACAGACAACAGCTACGAGCTTGACATTGACCTGCCGGGCTTCAAGAAAGAAGATGTATCGCTGAAGCTCGACAGCGGCTATCTTACCATCAGCGCCTCCAAGGGTCTTGAAAAGGACGAAAAGGAGAAGAAGGACGGCAAGTACATCAGACGTGAGCGTTACGAGGGTCAGTGCAGCAGAAGCTTCTATGTAGGCGAGAGCGTACAGGCTAAGGACGTAAACGCTAAGTTTGAAGACGGTATCTTAAAGGTATCCGTTCCGAAAGCCGCACCTCAGGTTGAAGGCAATAATGTGATTGCAATCGAATAATCCGACCTTCACCTTTGCAGACAACCGTGAATAACTGATTTATCGGCAGTGAGAAAAATCTCACTGCCGATATTTTTTTGAAAAATTTTATTAAACCTATTGATTTTGTAGGCTATCAGGTGTATAATATAAATCGGACTAAATCTGTCGTCTTTACCGCATCCCTTTACAGTGCGTTAAACGGCATTTAGCATAAAGCAGGAAGAAAGGAACGATAGTATAAATGCTTAAAACAACAATATACCTTGACAATGCGGCTACCACAAAGATAAGCGATAACGTTCTCAACGCTATGCTGCCCTATCTTACGGAGGAATACGGCAACCCCTCCTCTATCTACACTCTCGGAAGAAATTCCGCAATAGCCGTAAACAAGGCAAGACATCAGGTCGCACAGGCGCTCGGCTGTGAGGACAGCGAGGTTTATTTCACAAGCTGCGGCAGTGAGAGCGACAACTGGGCGATAAAAAGCACCGCAAAAATGATGGCGCTAAAAGGCAAGAAGCACATAATCACTTCTGTATTCGAGCATCATGCGGTTCTGCACACAATGGATTCTCTGAAGAAGGAGGGCTTTGAAATAACCTACCTTCCCGTTTATTCAAACGGTATAGTTAAAGTCGAGGACGTAGCAAATGCTATCCGTCCCGATACAGCCCTTGTCACGATAATGTACGCCAACAACGAGATAGGCACGATACAGCCCATTGCCGAGATCGGTGAGCTGTGTAAGCAAAAGGGTGTCATCTTCCACACAGACGCAGTACAGGCTATCGGCAACGTCCACATCAACGTAAAAGAGCAGAATATAGATATGCTCTCCCTCAGCGGCCATAAGATACACGCACAGAAGGGTTGCGGTGTTCTTTATGTAAACAAGAAATACCGCCTTCCTCCCCTTATTGACGGAGGCGCTCAGGAAAGAGGCAGACGTGCCGGCACAGAAAACGTTCCTGCTATAGTAGGACTCGGTGTAGCTATAACAGATGCCGTAAACGGTATAGATTCCAAGAACGAAAAGCTGAAAAAATTCAGCGACAGGATATATAACGAGATAATGAAGATTGACCGTGTTCATTTAAACGGCGACAGAGAAAAGCGTATGCCGAGCAACCTGAACTTCTCGTTTGAGGGCGTAGAGGGCGAGAGCTTACTGCTCCAGCTTGACCTTCAGGGCATTGCCGCATCGAGCGGTTCCGCCTGCACATCAGGCTCACTTGACCCCTCGCACGTTCTTCTGAGCATAGGACTTCCCCACGAGGTAGCGCACGGCTCACTGCGTATCTCAATGTCAGAGTACACGACCGAGGAGGAGATAGACAAGCTGCTCGAGGTTCTCCCCGTTATTGTAAACAAGCTCAGAAGTATGTCGCCCCTGTGGGATCACATCGTCAAGGGCGAAACATTCAAAATAAAGTAAACATTGATTTATCAGAAAGGAAGTATTACTGATGATTTATTCTGAAAAGGTAATGGATCACTACGCCAACCCCAGAAACGTAGGCGAGATTGAAGATGCAAACGGTGTCGGCGAGGTAGGCAACGCAAAGTGCGGCGATATAATGAAAATGTACCTTAAGATTGAGGACAACACTATAAAGGATGTCAAGTTCAAGACATTCGGTTGCGGTGCGGCAATCGCCACAAGCTCCATCGCTACCGAGATGATAAAAGGCAAGCCATTATCCGAAGCACTGAAGCTGACCAATAAAGCGGTCGTAGAAGCGCTTGACGGTCTGCCTCCGGCAAAGCTCCACTGCTCCGTACTTGCAGAGCAGGCTATCAAGGCGGCTATTGCCGACTACTACACAAGACAGGGAATCGACCCCACTCCCTTTGTAGGCGAGATAAAGGACGACCACTGCGACAGCTGTTGCGGTATATGACCCCATTCTTATATTATAACAAACAGCCTTGCGAAACCCGCAAGGCTGTTTCAGACTGTCGAAAAACCGACTATTATCAAATCCGCACCGATAAACATATCGCCAACACCGCTGAAAACATTTTCCGTACCGACAAGGCGTTAATAATTTCGTGACCTTATCATTACAACTGCACTGACATTGACTCTTCAAAAAAACGCACTATCCCTCGAAAATCGCCAACACCCTTGCCTTTAAATGAACGCTCTGTTTGTTTCGCACTATCCCTCGCCTCGCACCATGTCCTTGCCTCCCTTGTCAAAGGGAGGTGGCTTGACGGCAAGGCACAAGCCTTAACATTATTGCATTTACTTGCGATATGCCCACTTTTTTTATATTGCATACTTTTCTGCCGTCAAGACGAAGGGATTGTCACGCCACCATCTCTCGCCCCGCACCAACCCTTTCCAAAACCGCACTACCCCACTAACTTTTCTTAATGCCAACATCTATATGCACTTATATGCTTTTACATTCGCACTATCACACGCCCTTTTCGTAGGGCGAGGGGCTCGCCCCTCCCGTTGCACCAAACCTCTCCATTCCCACAACCTTCTCAAAAGCACATCCACCGCCACGCCTCGCACTAAAATTGCTTTCCTTGCCAAAGG
>OJQL01001866.1_pt1 | contig 13815 bp, 8 predicted proteins | sample 1598731 | NCBI WGS metagenome assembly OJQL01 (sample SAMN03922510, study PRJEB24848) | human gut metagenome | isolation source: stool sample | host: Homo sapiens | place: Germany | collected 2010-02
GAATTACTGAGTAGCTAAGAGCTACGTTAAACCAGCTTTTCGGACGATAGTTTGCAGAGAATGTCAATTCGGTCATAGCTTTCGGCTGTACAAAACGAGTTGTATACAATCCACCAACAGCCAATTTATTGTTAAAAAAGCCGTATTCAGCTCCTAATACTAAAGTTGCAGCCAAACGGGATTTACGAGATTTAGCTGCTTGTTCGGTTGTCATCTGTAATAGATCAAAATCAAGAACATCACCACCACTAGCACGATTCAAGAAATCTTGAGATTCATTACCAAAATCTCTAATTGCATTTTGTGCTTCTTCCAAACTTGTAGCAGACTCTAGTTTTTTCACATAATCTTCACCTTTCATATCTACACCACCATTAGCGGTAGCAATTTGAGTACTATTCTTGGACCATGTCAAAAAGCCTAAATCCAAAATAGAAGCTGATACAGTCAAATTATCCATAATTTTATAAGATGCACCCAAATCGAAACCAAGTCCCCAGCCTGCAATACCAGCCTTACCTGCATCAAAATCCAAGTCATCTACATAACCGTCATCATTTTTAAGTAGTTCCAAACCCTTAAAAGAACTTTCCAAGGTCGCATCTACACGCAGATCAGCATTATAATCACTTATTTCTGTTTTTAAATTAGCAATCTCTGACTCCCAATTACTTCCCAATTGTGTATTCGCAATCTCATTAATACGTGTTTCTGTAGGTAATTTAGCCTTCATATATGCTTGGCTAATTTTCAAATTCATATTACCAATACCCAACAAAGCTTTCACTTTTGCCCCAACTGTTAGACGATCATTGATTTGGCGGGAAAGACCAAGTCCTACCTCTGTATACGCTTGTATATTTACTTCTTGACCACCTATATTAAAATTTTGATTATTCCATTCACTTATTTCATCTACTTCATTCAAAAATTCAAATAAGCTTTTAGTAACAGTAGCACCAATATCTGTACGCAACCCCACATTAAACGTCCAAAAATTTTTCCCTTTATACCATCCAGCAGAAAGAATTTCTGTATTAAAATTCAAGTTCAGTGTATTATTATTCTTCAAACGCCCTAAGAAATCTTGATTCTTATAAAATTCACCATCATCATCAATGATATCCAGAATATCCTGATAGCCTAATGAAGTAGAACTAACCGAAGCATTCAAAGCACCAATTACCGGAAGGTTAAAATACCCTTTAGTCGGTGTCAAAGCCGGATTCAATTGTTGACGATAATGCGTGCCTTCCATAAAATAAGAAGTACGTAAGAACTGTGCATTTGCAGAAAGAGCGCAAATCAACATGATAGAAAACACCCCAATAATTCTAAAAGAGCATAATAGCTTGTTTGTTGCCATGATTTTAAACTTTTTAATTCTTGTTACCGTTTGCAAATATATAGCATTTTAATAACAATTAAAAGCACTAAACAACACTTTTTCATCCTAAACAGGACAAAATCACGGTTATGTGTAACAAAATCGTGCTTATTCTGCAAAAAAATGTAGAAATTATAAGTTCGGAGAGAACAAATAGCCCTAGAATCCCAAAGAAAGTTGTCCGTCTCCCAACAGATTAAACGTTAAACGATGATAAGGAGTTGTCCCACGTTCGGCAATGGCAGCACGGTGTTTCTTAGTCGGGTAACCTTTATTATGATTCCAATCGTAAAACGGATATTCCTTGTGGAGACGGTTCATATAGTCGTCTCTATAAGTTTTGGCTAAAATAGATGCGGCTGCAATCGAAAGATATTTCCCATCTCCCTTTATTACTGTGGTATGAGGAATATCAGGATATTTATTAAAACGGTTTCCATCAATTAACAAATGCTGCGGACGGACAGCCAGTTGGTCGACAGCACGGTGCATGGCCAAGAAAGAAGCACGCAGGATATTTATCTCATCTATTTCTTCCGGTGAAACGACACCAACCGCCCAGGCTATTGCTTCCTTTTCTATTACCTCACGCAATGCGTAGCGTTGTTTTTCCGTTAATTGCTTAGAGTCATTCAACAACTCATTTTTAAAGTCTTTCGGAAGAATCACAGCAGCGGCATATACCGCACCTGCCAGACAGCCACGACCAGCCTCATCGCATCCTGCTTCAATCAGATTCTCATTTAAATAAGGTAATAGCATCTTTATTGTTTTTTATTCAGGTACAAATTATTTTTATTCAAGCACAAAGGTAAAGGAAATAAAAAAAGGAGACTCGTTTTCTGTCTCCTTTTTCTTGGTTATTCCTTACTTTTTAAAACAAACTCCAGGCAACAGTGAGCCCTGCCATCACAATGGCCACCATGCTCATCAGCTTTATCAGGATATTCAAGCTGGGGCCGGATGTATCTTTAAACGGGTCGCCTACCGTGTCACCGACTACGGTTGCTTTATGGACTTCGCTGCCTTTGCCGCCGAAATTGCCTTCTTCCACATATTTCTTTGCGTTATCCCATGCACCGCCGGCATTAGCCATGAAGATAGCCAATACGAAACCACTGCTCAGACCACCAATCAACAGACCGAGTACACCGGGAACGCCGAAGATGAGTCCTGTCAAGATAGGAGCAATAATAGCAATCAGAGAAGGGACAACCATTTCGCGTTGTGCCCCCTTTGTCGAGATTTCAACACAGCGTTCGTAATCCGGTTCCGCTTCTCCTGTCAGGATACCTTTTATTTCACGGAATTGGCGGCGCACTTCGTCCACCATATGCCCTGCAGCACGTCCTACCGCATTCATCGTCAAGCCACAGAACAGGAAAGCCATCATCGAACCTAGGAACATACCCGAAAGGACTTTCGGATTCATCAAGTTCACTTCATAATAGTTCATAAAGTCAATAAAAGTAGCATTTGCCACACTGATTGAATTTCCGTCCGGGAAAGTCAAGTCCACACTCCCGAGACGGGTCAATCCGATGCGTATTTCTTCAATATACGATGCCAACAAAGCCAAACCGGTCAATGCAGCAGATCCGATTGCAAAACCTTTTCCTGTCGCAGCAGTCGTATTTCCGAGAGAGTCGAGTGCATCAGTACGTTTGCGGACTTCCTCACCCAAGCCTGCCATTTCCGCATTACCGCCTGCATTATCGGCTATCGGACCGTAGGCATCCGTTGCCAATGTAATACCTAGTGTGGAAAGCATACCGACAGCAGCAATACCGATTCCATACAAGCCCATACCGACATTGTCGAAATCACCGCCGGAAGCCAACAAATAAGAAGCAATGATGCCCACGACCACGGCAATCACAGGAATAGCTGTAGAAAGCATACCCAGACCGATGCCAGAGATAATCACCGTGGCAGGACCGGTCTTGCCGCTTTCACTCAGTTTCTGAGTGGGACGACGATAAGACTGGGAAGTATAATATTCCGTAGAACGTCCGATGACAATGCCGACTACCAGACCGACTACTACGGCACAAGAAATCAGCGCCCAGTTATCGAGTTGCAAAAGCCACAGTATAAGGAACGTAGCAATGACGATAAGCACAGAACTTAGGTTTGTACCGAATGCCAACGAGCCCAGCAAGTCTTTCATCTTCGCGTTCTCTTTGGTACGGACGGCAAATATACCTATAATAGAAAGGATAATGCCCACAGCCGCAATCAACATTGGAGCAATAACAGCTTTGAACTGCATCACTGTATCCGCAGAATGGATAAAGGCGGCAGCACCCAAGGCCGCCGTTGCCAAGATAGAACCACAGTAAGATTCATATAAATCGGCTCCCATACCGGCTACGTCACCTACGTTATCACCTACATTATCGGCAATAGTGGCAGGGTTGCGCGGGTCGTCTTCGGGGATTCCGGCTTCCACCTTACCCACCAGGTCGGCTCCGACATCGGCAGCCTTTGTATAGATACCACCACCGACACGGGCAAAAAGTGCCTGAGTAGAAGCTCCCATACCGAAAGTAAGCATTGTAGTGGTAATCACACAGAGTTTATGAGTAGGCGTGAGCGCATCGGCAGGAATCACTGCGTTCAGCAACAAGTACCAGAAAGAAATATCGAGCAAACCAAGACCGACTACAACAAGCCCCATCACCGCACCGCTTCGGAAAGCGATTCTCAATCCTGAGTTCAACGAGCTACGCGCTGCATTGGCGGTACGTGCCGATGCGTAAGTTGCCGTTTTCATCCCCAGAAAACCGGAAAGACCGGAGAAGAAACCACCTGTCAGGAAAGCGATGGGAACCCATGCATTCTGAACGTGAAAGCCATAAGCCATAATTGAGAACAAAATTACCAGTCCCAAGAATACCCAGCCTACAATCTTGTATTGCTGTCTCAGGTAAGACATAGCGCCTTTGCGCACGGCAGCGGCAATTTTTATCATTTGGGGAGTACCTTCACTCTCCTTCATCATTTGCTTATGAAAATAATAAGCAAAACAGAGGGCTAACACGGAAGCAACCGGAACCAGCCAGAAAAGAATGCTATCCATAGGATTAATTTTTAAAGGGTTTACGGTGGCTAAAATTATGGAAATCAAACGAAAAAAGCAAGTAAGAAAGAATATTTCTGATAGAATACCGCCCGTTTCCAAAGAGGAAGCAGAGCAATATGCCTGAAACAATATGAATGGGAATTATTTACGCCCATTTACCATAGAATTTAGCGCCAGTATTAAATTCGAACTTATACATTATAAATTATTCCTATCTTTGAGCATTTTTATGTCCGTAAACTAACTAATACCCTATTAATTATTACTCAAAACACCATGAAGAAACTATTTCTACTACTAATGGCCTTGTTTACAATGGCGCAAGTGAACGCCCAGGAAAGAAACGTTATCCACATCTCAACGGATAACACGGATTTAATCCTTCAAGTGGCTCCCAACGGACGGCTTTATCAGGCTTACCTGGGCGACAAATTACTGAACAAGCAGGATATCAATAATTTCTCTCCTTACGTAAAAGGCGGCAGCGACGGCAGCGTTTCTACACGAGGCTGGGAAGTATATCCGGGCTCCGGCGCCGAGGATTATTTTGAACCGGCAGTAGCTATCACCCATAGCGATGGCAATCCGAGTACGATTCTCCGCTATGTATCTTCGGAACAAAAAGCTGTGACAGGCGGAACGGAGACCATTATCAACCTCAAAGACGACCAGTATCCGGTAGAAGTAACGCTGCACTACATCGCTTATCCGAAAGAAAATGTCATCAAGACATGGAGCGAAATCAAACATAACGAAAAGAAGCCCGTCACTCTGTGGCGCTATGCTTCCACAATGCTTTATTTCTCCGATTCCGACTATTTCCTCACTGAATTCAGCAGCGACTGGGCAAAAGAAGCTCAAATGAGCAGCCAGCAGTTGCAGTTCGGCAAAAAGGTGATTGACACGAAGTTGGGCAGCCGTGCCGCCATGCACACACATCCGTTCTTTGAACTCGGATTGGGACAACCGGCACAGGAAATGCAAGGGCGCGTGATGCTGGGCACTATCGGATGGACAGGAAACTTCCAGTTTACTTTTGAAGTAGACAACGTCGGTAATCTTCGTGTTATCCCCGCCATCAATCCTTATGCATCCGATTATGAATTGAAAGCGAACGAAGTATTCACGACTCCCGAGTTTATGTTCACTTTCAGCAATAATGGTACAGGCGAAGCCAGCCGTAACCTTCACGCCTGGGCTCGCAACTACCAACTGAAAGACGGACAAGGCGACCGCCTTACCCTACTGAACAACTGGGAAAATACTTACTTCAAATTCAATGAAGAATTACTCTCCGAACTAATGAAGGAAGCCAAACACCTCGGCGTAGACATGTTCCTGCTCGACGACGGCTGGTTTGGGAACAAGCACCCTCGCAACAGCGACAACGCCGGACTGGGTGACTGGGAAGTGATGAAATCCAAACTGCCCGGCGGTATCCCTGCTCTTATAAATTCGGCCAAAGAAGCCGGAGTGAAATTCGGTATCTGGATTGAACCGGAAATGGTGAACCCGAAAAGCGAACTCTTCGAGAAACATCCCGACTGGGCTATCACCCTGCCGAACCGTGAAACTTATTACTACCGCAACCAATTGGTTCTCGACCTCAGCAACCCGAAAGTTCAGGACTTTGTTTTCAGTGTAGTAGACAATATCCTGACCGAGAACCCGGAAGTCGCCTATTTCAAATGGGACTGCAACTCACCTATCACCAATATCTACTCTCCTTACCTGAAAAACAAACAGGGACAGCTTTACATCGACCATGTACGCGGCATATACAATGTGCTGAAACGTGTAAAAGAGAAATACCCCAATACACCGATGATGCTTTGCTCCGGCGGCGGCGCACGTTGCGACTACGAGGCCTTGAAATATTTCACTGAGTTCTGGTGCAGTGATAATACCGACCCGATAGAACGTCTGTTTATCCAATGGGGATTCTCACAAATCTTCCCCGCTAAAGCGATGTCCGCACACGTGACTAGCTGGAACAAGAAAACAAGCGTGAAATTCCGTACCGACGTAGCCAGTATGTGCAAACTTGGCTTCGACCTCGGACTGAAAGAACTGAATGCGGACGAACAGGTTTACTGCCAGGATGCAGTTGCCAACTGGACACGTCTGAAGAAAGTAATCCTTGACGGTGACCAATACAGGCTGGTTTCTCCTTATGACGGCAATCATATGTCGGTGATGTATGCCTCCCCGGATAAGAATAAAGCCGTTCTTTATACTTATGACATTCATCCGCGTTATGCCGAGAAGCTGCTTCCTGTGAAACTTCAGGGATTGGATGCGAAGAAAATGTATAAGGTGAAAGAAATCAATCTGATGCCAAACAAGAAGTCGAGCCTGTCCGCCAACGAACAAACTTACTCCGGCGACTATCTGATGAAAGTAGGCATCCATGCTTTCACTACCAATCAGGCTTTCAGTCGTGTGATTGAGCTGACTGCGGAATAAAAAGAAACGAAAACAAAAAAATTGCAGCTATACCGTAACTTTTTACGATATAGCTGCCATTAATGTTAAAGAGAGAGAATTTATAATATAAGCATAGTCTCACGACTCTCCGAATATTCTTGTTTTTACCATTAGACGCTCGAAACTTCAAATCACTGCACTTGAAGGCTTCTTTTTTAGTTAAAGAATAAAAAAATCGCCATTTCTCACAGAAACAGCGATTTATATCTTAAAACATACGGCTGACGCGTTCGATTCCCGACACTAATGTGTCAACTTCTGCTTTCGTATTATACATGGCGAACGAAGCCCTGACTGTACCTTCAATGCCGAGCCTCTGCATCAAGGGCTGCGCACAATGATGTCCCGTACGGACGGCAATCCCCAAACGGTCAAGCAAAGTACCCAAGTCGAAATGATGGATATTACCTACCAGAAAAGAGATAACCGCTCCCCTATCGGCGGCTTCACCGAATATACGCATATCTGGTATTTCTTTCAGGCGTTGCAGGGCATAGGTGGTCAGCTCGTGTTCGTGCTTCGCAATCTGCTCCATACCGATACCGTTCACATAGTCGAGTGCTTTTGCCAGTCCGGTGGTTCCTATATAATCGGGCGTACCGGCTTCAAACTTGAAAGGCAGTTCGTTGAAAGTCGTTTTCTCAAAAGAGACGTGCTGAATCATCTCTCCGCCACCCTGATAAGGCGGCAGGCGATCCAACCACTCTTCTTTTCCATAAAGTACACCGACACCGGTCGGCCCATATACCTTATGAGCTGAGAATACCAGAAAGTCGGCATCCAAATCCTGTACGTCCACTTTCATGTGAGGGATGGATTGGGCGGCATCTACCAGGAAAGGTACGCCGTGGGCGTGGGCTGTCGCAATCATTTCCTTCACAGGATTTACCGTACCCAAGACGTTGGAAACTTGGACTACGCTGACAATCTTCGTGCGTTCAGAGAAAAGTTTCTCGTATTCGTCCAACAACAGTTCGCCTTTGTCGTTCATCGGAATCACTTTGATAGCGATACCTTTGCGGGCGGCCAGCAGTTGCCAGGGGACAATATTGCTGTGGTGCTCCATCACCGAGAGGATGACTTCATCGCCCTCTTCCATAAATTCATCACCAAAGCTGGAGACAAGCAGGTTGATGCTCTCCGTCGTTCCACGGGTAAATACGACTTCACTCGTGCTACCGGCATTGATAAACCGGCGTACTGTCTCGCGGGAAGCTTCATGCAGTTCCGTAGCCTGTTGGGAGAGATAATGTACGCCGCGATGCACATTGGCATTCACGGAATAATACTCGTCTACCAACGCATCGACTACCAGACGGGGTTTCTGCGTCGTCGCACCGTTGTCGAAATAAACCAGAGGCTTACCATAAACCGTACGGCTCAATATCGGAAAGTCCTCACGTATCTTTTGAATATCCATGTTTCTTAGTGATTAATCATCATTTACAGATTGCACAACCCTGACATCTGTTCAACTCGCCACGGAAACGCTTCTCCACCAACAGATGCAGGCGGTCTTTCAGTGCATCCATACGAATCGTATCAATGACTTCATTGACAAACGCAAACATAAGCAACAAACGGGCTTCTTTCTCTGCAATTCCTCGCGAACGCATATAAAACAATGCATTTTCATCCAACTGGCCTACGGTTGCTCCATGTGAACATTTCACATCATCGGCATAGATTTCCAACTGAGGTTGCGTGTACATACGGGCATCGCGCGTGGCACAGAGATTCCGGTTGGTCTGTTGGGAGTTTGTATGTTGCGCGTCAGGACGTACCAGTACCAGTCCGGCGAATGCGCCTACCGACTGGTCGTCGAGAACATATTTAAACAATTCGTTGCTGGTGCAATTCGGCACGGCATGGTCAATACTTGTATTGTTGTCAATATGCTGGTTCTTATCGGCAATTGCCATACCGCAAAGGTTTATTTCAGCACCTTCGCCTGCCAGCAATACTTCGGTGGTATTGCGGGTGGTACCATTGTGAAGAGTCATGCCATTCAGCAGAACATTGCTGTTGGCTTCCTGTTTCACATACAGGTTGCTGATGCGGACGGTACTTGTATGTGTTTCTTCCAACTCGTACATATCGAATACCGTATTTTCTCCGGCAAAAACTTCAATCACTTGCGTGGCAAGGAAATTCACATTGTCCATCGCATGGTCGCAAATCAGCAGACGGGCTTGCGCTCCGTCTTCCAGAATAATCAACACACGGCGGTTTACCATAAAGTTAACGTCCGCACGCAGGATATTCACTAATTGAACGGGCTTTTCCACGACTACATTCTTCGGCACATAAAAGATAACCCCGTCTTGTGCAAAAGTCGTATTGAAAGCGGTTACGCCATCCTTGGACGTATTCGCCAGTTTGCCGTAATACTTCTTCACGAGTTCCGGATGCTGTTCGGCTACCTCTTTCAAGCTGCCGAAAATAACGCCTTCCGGCAAATGAGCTTTAGGAAGCGCTTTATTATAAAATGCATCGTTGACCACGAAATAAAGAGCGGTACTCATATTCGGGACGTCACACTTAAACACTTCATACGGGTTGACCGGAATAGGCAGACGGTTCAGATTCAAGCCGAAATCCGGCTCGAAATACTTGCTCACATCCGTATATTTGTACTTTTCCATCTTACGTGTCGGAAACCCTATTCGCTCAAAATCAGCAAAGGCAGCAGCACGAGGGGCATTCAGCGCTTCGGCGCTATGCTTGCAAATCATGGCTTCCGTCTGTGAGAAAAGTTCTATATATTGCTGTTCAACTATCATAGTTTACATTTTTTATCTTCAGGCACAGATTACACAGATTTCATGGTTTAAAAACACATAAGCGAAAACGATGTAATCCGTACCTAATATTATTCTCCTACTTCTTTCTTAATCCAATCATATCCCTTTTCTTCCAGTTCCAGAGCAAGTTCCGGACCGGCAGTTTTCACGATACGACCTTTATAAAGTACATGTACAATATCCGGTTTGATATAGTCGAGCAGACGTTGGTAGTGAGTGATGACAATCGTGCTTGTATCAGGAGTCTTCAACTTATTCACCCCTTCCGCCACGATACGGAGCGCATCAATATCCAGCCCGGAGTCTGTTTCGTCAAGAATACTCAGGCGCGGCTCAAGCATTGCCATCTGGAAAATCTCGTTCCGTTTCTTTTCACCACCGGAGAAACCTTCGTTCACCGAACGGTTAGCCAGTTTGTTGTCCAGTTCAACAACCGCACGTTTCTCACGCATCAGTTTCAGAAACTCGCTGGCAGTCAGTGCGGGCAGACCTTTATATTTGCGTTGCTCGTTCACGGCAGCACGCATAAAGTTCACCATGCTTACTCCCGGAATTTCCACCGGATACTGGAAACTAAGGAAAACACCTTCGTGGCTACGGTCTTCGGGACTCAGTTCCAAGAGATTCTTCCCATAAAAAGTGACTGAACCTTTCGTTACCTCAAAAGCAGGATTACCTACCAGGACAGAAGAAAGTGTACTCTTACCGGAGCCGTTCGGTCCCATGATTGCGTGTACTTCGCCCGGCTTCACCGTCAGGTTGATACCTTTCAATATCTCTTTGCCATTAATGCTGGCATGCAGGTCTTTTATTTCTAACATGATTATATTTACTATTTATCCATTTACTATATAAAAACCTATACTACCGACAATTTACCTCCAATAAGCGCGCAGCCAAATAGTAAACCGTAAATTGCCAAATAGTAAATTACCCCACACTTCCTTCCAACGAAATGGCAAGCAACTTCTGTGCTTCTACTGCAAATTCCATCGGAAGCTTATTCAATACTTCTTTCGCATATCCGTTCACAATCAGTCCAATAGCATCTTCCGTGGGAATACCGCGCTGATTGCAATAGAATATCTGGTCTTCACTAATCTTGCTTGTCGTAGCTTCATGCTCCACTACCGCCGTCTCGTTATGAACGTCCATATAGGGGAAGGTATGCGCACCACACTTGTCTCCCAGCAACAGAGAGTCACACTGGCTGTAATTGCGGGCATTATCCGCTTTCTCCGCCACACGTACCAGTCCGCGATAAGAGTTTTCGCTATGTCCGGCGGAGATACCCTTACTCACAATCGTACTGCGGGTATTCTTGCCCAAGTGAATCATCTTCGTGCCGGTATCTGCCTGCTGGTAGTTGTTCGTCACCGCTACGGAATAGAATTCGGCCGTCGAGTTGTCTCCTGTCAGGATACAGGAAGGATATTTCCAGGTAATCGCCGAACCGGTTTCCACCTGCGTCCAGGACAGTTTGCTGTCCACCCCTTTACAGTTGCCGCGCTTTGTCACAAAGTTATAGACACCACCCTTACCCTCGGCATCTCCCGGATACCAGTTCTGAACAGTACTGTATTTCACTTCGGCACGGTCGTGTACAATGATTTCCACAATAGCGGCATGCAATTGATTTTCATCACGCATCGGGGCCGTACAGCCTTCCAGATAAGAAACATAAGAATCATCATCCGCCACAATCAACGTACGTTCAAACTGTCCCGTATTGCGGGCGTTGATACGGAAATACGTAGAAAGCTCCATCGGACAGCGCACACCTTTCGGAATATATACGAAAGAACCGTCCGAGAACACAGCAGAGTTCAATGCAGCAAAGAAATTGTCACGGTAACCCACTACCGACCCCATGTATTTCTTCACCAAATCAGGATGCTCCCGCACTGCTTCGCTGAACGAGCAGAAAATAATCCCTTTCTCCATCAGCGTCTCCTTGAAAGTGGTCTTTACGGAAACGGAGTCCATCACGGCATCCACCGCCATTCCGCTAAGGGCCATCTGCTCTTCCAAGGGGATTCCCAGCTTATTAAATGTTTTTATCAGCTCAGGGTCTACTTCTTCCATACTCTTCGGACCTTCCTTTTTCTTTGTCGGGTCGGCATAGTAAGAGATAGCCTGATAATCAATCTCAGGAATACGGAGATGTGCCCAGGCAGGCATCTCCAGCGTCAGCCAATGGCGGTACGCTTTCAGGCGGAACTCCAGCAGCCACTCCGGTTCGTCCTTTTTCGATGAAATCAAACGAATCACATCCTCATTGAGTCCACGCTCAATGATGTCTGTATGCACCTCCGTAGTGAAGCCGTATTTGTACTTCTCCTGCGTCAGTTCCTTTACATATTTATTGGGTTCTTCTTGTTGCATCTTTATTCTCTAATATATATTGTTGCGTCATATTCTTTGCGGCAGGGAAAAATATCCCCGCAAACGTTTCCATCGGATAATATAACAAAGACTCCTCCTTTTTTGTTGCACTAATTAACTTATTATCGCCATCTATGAACTCTATCGCACCTATCACTACACTTGTTAACAGCAGGAATTTAAGTGCTCCGAGTCCGCTTCCCAGCCAGCGGTTCAGCCAGTCCAGCGAAATTGCTTTCATAGCCCTCGTCAACAACGAAGCAACCAGTACAAAAATCAACGGAACAGCAATCCAAATCATAATAAAAGCCAGCACCTGCGCAACCGTCATCGAATCGGTCACTGTCGGGCAAAGTTTCTCCGCCAAAGAAGCGTACAAAGCTTTTGCCGCCATTAGTCCGACTATCAATCCCAAAATAGAAGCCAACTGGCGAATGAAGCCTTTTATAAAGCCCACTATCGCCCCTGCACCTACTATAATAAGGATTACTATGTCAATCGTTGCCATATTGTTCTGCTCTATTATATAATTCAGGCACGGATTTCACGGACTACACGGATTTATTAAAGAACCGTGAAATCCGCGTAACCCGTGCCTGATATAGATTCAGCACTGCTTTATTACAGTGTCTGTTTCACTTCAATTTCTTCGAACGTCTCAATCATGTCGCCTACCTTCATGTCGTTGCAGTTCACCAGACTGATACCGCATTCGAAGTTCGTACCTACTTCCTTCACATCATCCTTGAAACGTTTCAACGCATTGATGTTTCCGGTAAAGATAACGATACCATCGCGAATCAAACGAGCCTTGTCGCTGCGTTTCACCTTTCCAGTCTTCACCATTGCACCGGCCACAAGCCCCACTTTCGTGATGTTGAACACCTCGCGGATTTCGATTGTCGCAGTAATCTGCTCCTTCACTTCCGGTGCCAACATACCTTCCATAGCAGCCTTCACCTCTTCAATTGCATCGTAGATGACAGAGTACTTACGGATATCAACACCTTCCTGATCCGCCATCTTGCCGGCAGCTCCCGAAGGACGTACCTGGAATCCGACGATAATCGCATCCGAAGCGGCAGCCAGAGAAACATCCGATTCGGAAATTGCTCCTACACCCTTATGGATAACATTTACCTGGATCTGTTCTGTAGACAACTTAATCAACGAGTCGCTCAATGCTTCGACAGAACCGTCCACGTCACCCTTGACGATGATGTTCAATTCCTGGAAGTTACCCAAAGCGATACGACGGCCCAACTCATCCAGAGTAAGGATTTTCTGCGTACGCAAGCCTTGTTCACGAGCCAACTGTTCACGTTTATTGGTGATTTCACGAGCTTCCTGGTCACTTTCTACTACGTGGAATGTGTCACCGGCAGCAGGAGCGCCGTTCAATCCCAAAATCAATGCCGGTTCGGAAGGACCTGCTTCCTTGATGCGCTGGTTACGTTCGTTGAACATAGCCTTCACACGTCCGTAGCTTGTTCCCGCCAAAACGATGTCTCCTACCTTCAAAGTACCGTTGGATACCAGCACGGTCGCCACATATCCACGTCCCTTGTCCAGTGAAGATTCGATGATGGAGCCCGAAGCGTTACGGTTCGGGTTTGCCTTCAAGTCGAGCATTTCAGCTTCCAGCAATACCTTCTCCAACAGATCTT
>OJQL01001869.1_pt1 | contig 13774 bp, 10 predicted proteins | sample 1598731 | NCBI WGS metagenome assembly OJQL01 (sample SAMN03922510, study PRJEB24848) | human gut metagenome | isolation source: stool sample | host: Homo sapiens | place: Germany | collected 2010-02
TATTGACATTGCCCTTGGCGGGGGGGGAGACCAGGCCGCCGTAAAAACCGTGGACGGCTTTGAGTTCTACGGCGGCATTTCCCACGGCGTGGAGAAGCGCAGCCACGTCCGCAGCCGCATTATCTCCAACGCGCTGTGCGACCTTATCAAGCGCAGCGACAGCGTCATCATTATGGGCCACCGTATGGGCGACCTGGATGCCGTCGGCTCGGCGGTCGGCCTCGGGAACATCTGGGGATTTCCGTACAAGATGGGCCGCTACGGCGGCTTCGCGTTCCTTATCGTCTATCTGCTGCTCGTCATCTTTGTCGGCGCGGTCGTCATGCTCGGCGAGCTGACGATGGGCCGCAAGACCGGTCTCGGCGCCGTCGGCGCTTACGGCGCGTTCAGCAAAAAGCACAGGTGGGTCGGCTACATAGGCGTCGCCTCGGCCTTCTTCCTGCTGACGTTCTACAACGTCCTCGGCGGCCTGGTCATGCGCTACATGATGGGCTTCCTGCTCGAGCTCATGGGCGTGGACGGCTTCAGCGGGCAGGAGATGAGCTTCTGGAACTACATCCTGCACGACTACGGCTCGATTGTGTTCTTCAACATCCTGTTCGTCGTCTGCAACATCGTAATCGTCATGGGCGGCATACAGTCCGGCATAGAGAAGTTCACCACAGTCGCCATGCCGGCGCTCTTCTTCATGCTGCTCTTCGTCATCATCTATATCGCCACGCTGCCCGGCGCGGGCGAGGGCTTCATTTACATGTTCAGGCCCAACTGGGAGCCGCTGAGTACGGCTTCGGGATTCTTCGAAGTTGTAAGGGTGGCGGCAGGACAGATGTTCTTCTCATTGTCGCTCGGCATGGGAGCCATGATAACCTACGGCTCCTACCTCGACAAGAAGGAGGACATCCAGAAGAACTCCTGGATAATCCCCGCCTGCGACACGACCGTCGCCGTCATGGCAGCCTTGGCTGTTCTTCCCGGCTGCGCCGCCTTCGGCCTCGACTACGGCAGCGGCCCGGGCCTGCTGTTCAACACCATGCAGAACGTCTTTGTCAGCATGGGCACCTTCGGAAACCTCATAGGCTTCCTCTTCTACTTCCTCGTCTTTATAGCGGCCATTACCTCGTCGATATCGCTCTATGAGGTCATAGTCACGAACCGCCTGGACAACGCCCGCGAGAAGGGCAAGAAGGCCAACCGCGCCAAGATAATCTGCGTCGCCGCGGTCGTCACCACCATCATCGGCCTGCCCGTCGCGCTCGACGCCATCGGCGGCTGGTTCTCCGGCGAGCCCGGCCTCATCCCGGCGCCGTATCAGCTGCTGGGCTATGAGTTCGGCGCAGAGGGAGTCCCGATGTTCATCGACGCGTGGCTCGACTTCTTCGACGTGCTCTCCGAGGGCATACTGATGCCGCTCGGCGCGCTGATTATGACGGTGCTGATTGGATGGGTGTACAAGACGGACTTTGTCCGGGCCGAGTGCGAGGCCTCCGGCCACAAGTACCGTCTCGCGAAGGTCTACGAGATATGCTTCAAGTTCATCACCCCGATAGGCGTCGCCATCGTCCTCATCGGCCAGATCATGGACTTCTTCCTGTAAGAAAAAGCGCAAACCTTATACACAAAAAAGCACCCGCCGTACGGCGGGTGCTTTTCTCATTGCCCGCGCTCTTGCTCACGGGCTGTGCTCCGGCGGCGGGTCAGGCCCCGGCCGGCCGGGCGCGGAGCGGGCTAGGGCAGGGGGAGGCGGGCCGTCCTCCGCAATCCGGACATAAGGAAAGCGCCCGGCTGGTCAGGCCGGGCGCTCCCTGTCAAAAAAGAGAGGAGTGAAAATGAAGAATTAGTAATATAGGATGTGGGCTTTTTATTTAAACTCCGCGTAGGGAGGTCGTCGGCATCAGCCGAAGTAGAAGCCGCCGTCCTGCCAGCCGCCCGAGGGCTCCACGGGCTGCTGATAGGCGCCCTGGCTGCCGGAGTCCGTGTTCTCGGCGGGCTTGGCGTCGAAGGTGATGGAGAGGGTCAGGTACTCGCCGGAGCGCCAGACCACGATGTCCACCGTCTCTCCCGCGCTGTGGAAGAGCAGCTCCTGCCTCAGCTCGTCGCTGCTGCCGATGTCGTAGCCGTCCAGCTGGGTGATGATGTCGCCGACCTTGATGTCGGCCTTCTCGGCCGCGCTGCCCTCGGTGACCGTGCGGACGTAGGCGCCCTCGGGGAAGCCGTAGTACTGGGCGGCCATGCTGTCCACGTCGGCGGGGGTGATGCCGAGGTAGGCGTCGCCGGTCTCGGCGTCGAGGCTGCGCTCGCCGGAGATGACGTCGTTGGCGATCCTGACGGCGTCGTCTATCGGGATGGCGAAGCCAAGGCCCTCGGTGCCGTCCTCATTGCTCTTGGCGGTGACGACGCCGACAACCTGGCCGCTGGTGTTGTACACCGGGCCGCCGGAGTTGCCCTCGTTGACGGCGGCGTCGATCTGGAACATGGTCATGGTGCCTTCCTCGGTGGTGATGAGCCTGTCGGTGGCGGAGACCATGCCGCTGGTCATGGAGTAGCTCAGCTCGCCGAGCGGGTTGCCCACGGCGTACACCGTGTCGCCAACAAAGAGGCTGTCGCTGCTGCCGAGCTCGGCGGCGTCGAGGCCGGTGGCGTCGATCTTCAGCACGGCGATGTCGTTGTTGCGGTCAAAGCCCTTGATCTCGGCGGTGTAGGTGCTGCCGTCGTAGAACATGACCTTGACCTCGTAGCCGCCGGTGTAGGCGTCCTCGACGACGTGGTAGTTCGTGAGGATGTAGCCGTCCTCGCTGATGACGAAGCCGGAGCCGGAGACGGAGCCGGAGACGGTCATGCCGAAGATGTTGGTGGTGGTGATGTCGGTCTGGATGCCGACGACCTGCTTGCAGGCGAGGTCATAGTAGATGTCGCGCGCGCTCATGGCTCCGTCGGAGCTGGTGGTGGTGCCGCCGGCGCTGGGGCTGGTCTGCACCAGGGGCGTATCGGAGGCCGGGGCGTCGGTCTCGCTGACCACGGCCGCGGGCTGGTTGGCGTTGGCGATAATGCCGCCGGACACGCCGCCCAGCAGCGCGCAGACCAGGCACAGGGCGATGACGCCCGCGACGCCCATGCCGCGCTTGTGGGGCTTCTTCTCCGGCTCGGTCGGCTTGCCGCCGCGTCCGCCGGGGACGTAATAGCCGTCGAAGGAGGCGCCGCTCTGCGGCGTGTAGGCCGCGTCGCGGTAGCAGGTGTTCTGCTCGGCGTCGGGCTTTACGATGCGGTAGCTGCCGTCCTCAGCAGGGGCGTCGCAGCGCTGCTCGTTGTTGTTCCCGCCGGAGGGGGTGTTGTTGTTTTCATCATATGGGTACATGGCTCATTCCTCCATGAATTTCTTTTACGTGCGTTATATTAACGGCCAGTTGTGACATGGTTATGAACAAACATCGAAAAAAATTTGAAGTTTCCGCGTAATGTTTGTGAACGCGAAAAAAGAGCGCCGGTACCCCCGGCGCTCTATATTATATGTGTTCAGGTGTAGAGATACTCGTTGCCGAGCTGCTCGAGGGTGGAGGGCTCTATGCCGTGCTCCGCCAGCCAGGCGTTGGTGCGCTCGGAAAAGACGGTGGCGTAGGTGTAGAAGGTCTCGTAGTCGACGTATTCCTCCCGGCCGCGGTCCTGGCCGCGGAGGTCCATGCTGATGCAGCAGTCGTAGACCTCGGCGCGGTAGTCCGCGTCCGCCTCCAGCCAGACGAGGCCGATGGTCCCGTCGCGCATGTCGGGGAGGATGCAGTCGTTATAGAGCTCCAGGGCCTCCGCCGCCGTGAGCTCCAGCGTCTCCACCGTAGTCTCGCCGTCCTTTTTCACGGCCCAGTTCACCGCGGCGAAGTCCACCGTCGAGAGCGTGGGCTCGGTCCGGGGCAGCTTGCGGCTGAGCAGGGCCTCCGGCGTGTTCGAGAGCGTCTCGAGCAGGTCCACGTCCTTGGTCGAGACCATGGAGCTCACCGCGTAGCTCCGGCGCAGGTGGCTGCCGTCGCTCAGCACGTAGCTGAAGCCCACGTACTGGATGCCGTAGGGGGAGAGGGAGAGGTCCGTCGCCTCGTAGAGGGCCTTTTCGTCCACCAGGCGCTGGTGGAGCTCGATGGCGAGGGCGATGTTCCCGCTCTCGCGCAGCTCCATTTCGCCGTTGGCGCTCACCGTGACGGAGCGCACCTCGTCCGCGGCGGGCACGTGCCCTTCAAAGCCCGTGACGTCCAGCTCGCAGCCGAAGAGCAGCGCCGTCAGCAGCAGCCAGAGCACGGCCAGGCCCGCCCAGGAGCGGCCCATCCTGAACACGCGGAAGCTCTTTTGCACCAGCATCTCCGCCGCGACCCAGCCGATGGCGCAGCCGAGCAGCAGGAAGAGCGCAAAGAGCGCCGCGCCGCCGAGGCCCATGTTGTCTATGCCCGGCACCAGCAGCCCGGTCAGCAGCTCCGCGAGCAGCAGGCCCGCCGCCAGCGCCACGACGAAGCGGAACACCGGGCGCAGCACGCCGATGGCCACGACGTCGCCCGCCGTCTCCAGCCTGCGCCGCTTGTAGAGCACGGCGGAGGGTATGAGCAGCAGCGCGCCGACCACGGCGTAGCCTATGAGGCAGCCCCAGCCGGTGAGGTAGTAGCCCGTGACGGCCTCATAGCCGCCGGACGCTTCCGAGAACACGGGGTCGTAGAACACGCCGTCCGTCATGCCGACGAAGGGGGAGAGTATGTCGATGCCCGAGCCGCGGGAGACGAAGCCGTAGATGAAGCGGCCGAGGACGTTGAGCACCACGTCCGCCAGCAGGGAGGCCGCGACGTTGACCGCGGCGAAGATGAGCGGCAGGGCGATGATGCTGCCCGTGAGCTGGGCGCAGAGGGCCGCTATGCCGAAGTAGGCGACGGTCATGAGGCTGACCGCGGCGAAGAAGCTGGCCGCGGCGGGCAGCACGGCCCGGAAGTGCCCCGCGCCGACCAGCAGGCAGGCGAGGGCCGCGGCGAGGTTCAGCGCCAGTATGGGCAGCAGTCCCGCCGCCGTGACGGAGCAGAAGATGCCCTCCCGCTTTATGGGCAGGGCGCCGTAGGCCGCCGCCGAGCGCTGGAAATAGAGGTGGGAGTAAACCGCCATGGCCGCCGCGCAGCTCACCAGTGGAGCCGCCGCGAGGCCGAAATTGCACACGGCGCTTATCGGCACGTACTGCGACATGCGCAGGGCCTCCGTCACCTGGGACGCGCGGCCCAGGTCCGAGAGCGCGCCGCTCAGCCGCACGGGCAGGGCCAGGGCCAGCGCAAAGGCGTAAACGAACCAGATGGGCCAGAACCGCAGCACCGTGCGGTGGAAGAGCGGCCCGTTAAAGAATGATGTCCCGGACTTCATGGCCCTCACCTCCGAGTTCGTATATGAATATCTCCTCCAGCGTGAGCGGCACGGCGTCCATGAAGATGGGGGAGAGCCGCTCCAGCCGGGCCGTGACCTCGTCGGTGCGGCCGCGGATTATCAGCGTCTTGAGCCGGCCGGGGCCGGCGCTGTGCAGCACGTCCAGCTCCGGCGGGACGGACGCGCCCTCGGGGAGGACCAGCTGCAGTTTCGTCATGTTCTCCTGCAATTCCGAGAGCACGCGCTCGAGGAGCATCCTGCCCCGGTCGATGATGCCGACCCGGTCGCAGACGTCCTCCAGCTCGCGCAGGTTGTGCGAGGAGATGAGCACCGTCGTGCCGTACTCGGCCACGTCCTGCATGATGAGCGCCCAGACCTGGCGGCGCATGACGGGGTCGAGCCCGTCCACCGGCTCGTCCAGGATGAGCAGCTCCGGGCGCATCGAGATGGCCAGCCAGAAGGCCGCCTGCTTGAGCATGCCGCGCGAAAAGCGGCGCATCGGCTGCTTCACGTCGAGGTCGAACACCTCCCGCAGCTGCTCGAAGCGCTTTTCGTCAAAGCCGGGGTAGACGCCCCGGTAAAACCGCATCATGTCCAGGATGGACGCCTGCGGAAAGTGGAATATCTCGTCCGGGATGCAGAATATGCGCGCCTTGACGGACGGGTTCTCGTACACCGGCGCGCCGTCGGCGAGGACTTCGCCGGAATCCTGCCTCAGCACGCCGGCGAGATGCTTCATCGCCGTCGTCTTGCCCGCGCCGTTCGGGCCCACAAGGCCGTACACCGCGCCGGAGGGGGCCGTCAGCGTAAGGCCGTCCAGCGCCCTGTGGCCGCCGTAGCTCTTGACCACGTCCCTGAATTCAATCTTCATGCCGCGCGGCCTCCTTTTCCCTTATGCGCCGGTCCAGCTCGTCCGGCGTCACGCCGAGGTAGAGCAGCTCCGCGACTATCTCGTCCATGGCCGTAAGCAGCTCCTTCTTGCGCCCCTCGTCCACCTGGGCGCTGAGGTTCGCGTAGCTGCCCTTGCCGGGGATGGAGATGATGTAGCTCTCCTGCTCCAGCTCGCGGTAGGCGCGCTGTATCGTGTTGGGGTTTATCACGAGCTGGGACGCAAGTTCGCGCACCGAGGGCAGCTTCTCGTCCGGGGACATAGCCCCCGACACGATAAGCTTCCTCAGCGTGGTCTTCACCTGCTCGTATATCGGCCGTGAATCCCTGAAATTGATGTTTATCATCATCTCTCCATCGCCCCATCGCTCGTGCGTATCATACAGAATAATACAGTTAATAGGATAACCGATTTCCGACGCCTTGTCAATGAAAATGTATCTAAATTGTATCCTTTGTATCACGTTCGATGAAGCCGCCGCCGAGGACGCGGCCGGCGGAGTAGATGGCGGCGGTCTGGCCGGGGGTGGGGGCGCGGAGGGGGGACGCCGGGACTATGCGCAGCCGCCCGCCGCCCTCGGGGCAGGCCCGCGCGTGCGTCAGCGTCCGCGAGTGGCGGACACGCACCTCGCAGTCGAAGGGTGCCTCCGGCTCCGGGACCAGCCAGCGCATGTCCGAGGCCGTGAATTCCGTCGAGTAGAGCCCGTCCCCGTCCGCGAGCACGACCTCGCCGGTGTCGGGGCGTATCTCGGAGACGTAGACCCGCTTTCCCGCGGCATAGCCGAGGCCCCGGCGCTGGCCTAGGGTGAAGCGGTGGATGCCGCCGTGGCGGGCGACGGCCTTGCCGTTATAGATGATGTCGCCGGGCTCCGGCGCGTCGCCGCGCTGCTCCAGCCAGGCGGCGTAATCCCCGCCGGGGACGAAGCAGAGCTCCATGCTGTCCGGCTTCTGCGCCACGGGCAGGCCCAGCGAGGCCGCGAGTGCGCGCGTCTCGGTCTTTATCATGCCGCCGAGCGGCAGCATGAGCCGCGAGAGCTGTTCGGGCAGGATGCGGCAGAGCATGTAGCTCTGGTCGTTTTCCGGCCTGCCCATGTAGAGCGCGCCGCCCTCGGCGCGGGCGTAGTGGCCCGTGGCGATGTATTTTGCGCCGAGCGCGTCGGCGTATTCGCAGAGCAGGCGCAGTTTCACGGCGGGGTTGCAGAGCACGCAGGGGCTCGGCGTCTCCCCGCGGCGGTAGGCCTCCGCAAAGGGGCGGCAGACGTGCTCTTCCAGCTCCGCGCGCGCGTCGACGACCTCCAGCGGGAGGCCCATCGCCCCGGCGCAGCGCCGGGCGGCCTCCGCCTCGCCGGAGCCGGTCTCGAGATAGAGCCCGCGCACGTCATAGCCCTCGCGGCGCAGCAGCGCGGCGGCGCAGGCAGAGTCCACGCCGCCGGAGAAGCCGAGTATGACCATCTCGCTCATCTGCCGGCCCTCCCGATGTACATGGCGAGCGCCGCCATGTCGGCGGGCGACACGCCGGATATCCTCGAGGCCCGGCCGAAGCTCTCGGGCCGGAGCGCGGCGAGCTTCTGCCTCGCCTCCGTGCGGAGGCCGGGGACCTTTTCGTAGTCGATGTCCGCGGGGAGGGCGCGGTTCTCCATGCGCGCGAACTCCTCCACCTGCCTGAGCTGGCGCTTTATATAGCCCTCGTAGCACAGGCGTATCTCCACCTGCTGCGTCACGGCGCGGGGCAGAGGGGGCCTGTCCGCGTCGAAGGGCGCGAGGTCGTCGTAGCCCACCTGCGGGCGGCGCAAGAGCGCGGCGAGGCTCACGCCCGAGGCGGGCGCGGCGGTGCCGAGGCGCGAGAGCGCGGCGCAGAGCTCCGGCGTCGGCGCGACGTGGGTGTGCTCGAGGCGCGCTATCTCCGCGTCCACGGCGGCGTATTTGGCCTGCACGGCCTCCAGCCGCTCGCGCGAGACGAGGCCGAGCTCGTAGCCTATGTGCGTCAGCCGCTCGTCGGCGTTGTCCTGGCGGAGCAGCAGCCGGTATTCCGAGCGCGAGGTCATCATGCGGTAGGGCTCGTTCGTGCCGCGGGTCACGAGGTCGTCTATGAGCGCGCCGATGTAAGCCTCGCTCCGCTTCAGCACGAAGGGCGGGCGGCCGAGTATCTTCAGCGCCGCGTTCACGCCCGCGGCAAAGCCCTGGACGGCGGCCTCCTCGTAGCCCGAGGAGCCGTTGAACTGCCCCGCGCCGTAGAGGCCCGAGATCTTGCGCGTCTCCAGCGTCGGCAGCAGCTCCAGCGGGTCCACGCAGTCGTATTCTATGGCGTAGGCCGCTCGCATTATCTCCGCGTGCTCGAGGCCCGGCACGCTGTGGAGCATCTGCACCTGCACCTCCTCGGGCATGGAGCTCGAGAAGCCCTGGACATAGAGCTCCTCCGTGCCGAGGCCCATAGGCTCTATGAAGAGCTGGTGGCGCTCCTTGTCCGGGAAGGTCATGACCTTGGTCTCTATGCTCGGGCAGTAGCGCGGGCCGACGCCCTCTATGACGCCCGAGTAGAGCGGCGAGCGGTCGAGATTCGCACGGATGATCTCGTGGGTCTCCGGCGTCGTGTACGTGAGGTAGCAGCGAGCGCGGTTCTCCGGCACGTGCCCCGTCTCAAAGGAGAAGGGCTCCGGCTCGGCGTCGCCCTCCTGCACCTGCATTTTGGTGAAGTCCACGCTCCGGGCGTTCACGCGCGGGGGCGTGCCCGTCTTGAAGCGGCGGAGGGAAAGGCCCAGCGCGGCGAGCCGCTCCGAGAGCGGGCCCGAGGGCGCAAGGCCGTCCGGCCCCGAGTCGCGCAGCACCTCGCCCACGATGGTGCGCCCGTGCAGGTAGGTCCCCGTCGCGACCACCGCGGCCTTGCAGCGCCACACCGCGCCGGTGTGCGTCGTCACCGAGACGACGCGCCCGGCCTCGACGCCGATGTCCACGACCTCGGCCTGGATGAGCCGCAGGTGCTCCTGCCGCTCCAGCGTGCGCTTCATTACCTCCTGATAGCGCCGGCGGTCGGCCTGCGCGCGCAGCGAGTGCACCGCAGGGCCCTTGCCGAGGTTCAGCATCCGGTACTGGATGCAGGCCGCGTCCGCCGCGCGGGCCATCTCCCCGCCCAGGGCGTCCAGCTCCCGCACCAGGTGGCCCTTGCCCGTCCCGCCTATGGCCGGGTTGCAGGGCATGTTGCCCACCGTGTCCAGATTTATCGCAAAACAGAGCGTCTCCATGCCGAGACGCGCGGCGGCCAGCGCGGCCTCTATCCCCGCGTGCCCCGCGCCTATGACGGCTATATCACATTGTCCGGCTTCGTAAGTTCTCATAACCTAAAATTATACTACCCGCGCGCCCCGGAATCAAGCTGTGCGGAAATTGCACAGCCAAAAGGGCGGGCGGCTATTGCTTTATCTCGTTAATGTGGTAATATGGTAACGCCTTATCAAAAAAGGTAAAGAATGAAGGAGAAATGAAAGATGAAAAAGTTTCTTGCGCTTTTGCTTGCCCTGTGCATGATATTCGCCCTTGCCGCCTGCGGCGAGTCCGAGAGCGAGCCCAGCGAAGCCCCCGCCAGTGAGGCTCCGGCCAGCGAGGCCCCCGCCGGGGAGTCCCCCGCCGCCGAGAGCGACCTCGCCTACGTGCAGGACAAGGGCACGCTGATCGTCGGCATCACCGAGTTCGAGCCCATGGACTACCAGGACGAGAGCGGCGAGTGGATAGGCTTTGACGCAGACCTCGCCAAGGCCTTCGCCGAGAGCCTCGGCGTGGACGTCGTCTTCCAGGTCATCGACTGGGACAACAAGGTCATGGAGCTCGACGGCAAGGCCATCGACGTCGTCTGGAACGGCATGACCCTCACCGACGAGGTCCTCTCCGCCATGGAGTGCTCCAACGCCTACTGCAACAACGCCCAGGTCGTCATCCTGCCCGCCGCCGACGCTGAGAGCTATCCGGACGCCGCGAGCATGGCCGACCTCCAGTTCGCCGTCGAGAGCGGCTCCGCCGGCGAGGACATGGCCATCGAGAACGGCTTTAACTACACCCCGGTCGTCGACCAGGCCACCGCGGTGCTCGAGGTCAGCTCCGGCACCTGCCAGGCCGCCATCATCGACAGCCTGATGGCCGCCGCCATGGTGGGCGAGGGCACCAGCTACGCCGACCTCACCTACACCATCAACCTCAACAGCGAGGAGTACGGCGTCGGCTTCCGCAAGGGCAGCGACCTCGCCGCGGCGCTCAACGACTTCTTCGCCGCCTCCTGGGCCGACGGCACCATGCAGACCCTCGCGGACACCTACGGCGTCACCGCCGCGCTCATCCCCCAGGAGTGAGCCCTGAATAACGAACCAGCATAAAATAAGCCAAAAGCAGAGGGCTTGACGGTCCTCTGCTTTCGGCGCGGATAGGAGTGGTACCTGGCAAATGTTCCAGACCGTCATAAGCGCGCTCAACGAGGGCTTTGTGCAGACGCTCAAGCTCTTTGTCGTGACGCTCGTAGGCTCCATACCTCTGGGGCTCATAATCTGCTTCGGCTCCATGAGCCGCTGGGCGCCTCTGGGCTTCCTGGGGCGGAAATACTTCTCTCAGGGCGAGGCCATCACCCGGGCCCTCGAGAACGGGGAGACCGTCAAGGGCCGCGACGACGCCGTGCTGACAGCCGACATGGCCAGGAACAGGGCCAGGAGATGCAAGGCCTGGGGCAAACTGCTGCTCGGATTCAGGCCCATCTCGCTCCTCAGCCGCTTCGTGGTCTGGATCATCCGCGGCACGCCGCTGATGCTGCAGCTGCTCATCATCTTCTACATACCCGGCTACGTCCTCGCGAACAACCCCTGGTCCTTCCCGGAGGGGCGCTTCGCCGCGGCGGCGGTGATGTTCGTCATCAACTACGCCTGCTACTTCTCCGAGATCTACCGCGGCGGCATCCAGGGCGTGCCCGTCGGGCAGCAGGAGGCCGGTCAGGTGCTCGGCATGACCAAGGCGCAGATCTTCCGCCACGTCACGCTCTTGCAGATGATAAAGCGCATCGTGCCGCCCATGGCAAACGAGGTCATCACCCTCGTCAAGGACACCTCCCTGGCGCGCATCATCTCCTTCCAGGAGGTCATCTGGGCGGGCTACGCCTTCCTCAAGGGCTCGCACGGCTATTCCGGCCTCATCTGGCCGCTGTTCTTCACCGGCATCTACTATCTCATCTTCAACGGCATTGTCTCCTTCCTGCTCGGCAGGCTGGAGCGCAAGCTCGAGTTCTTCAGGTAAGGGGGCGGCGCGATGTCCATACTGGAAGTCAAAAATCTGGAAAAGCACTTCGACAAGACCAAGGTCCTGAACGACATCAGCTTTTCCCTCGAGGAGGGGCAGGCGCTCAGCATAATCGGCTCCTCCGGCAGCGGCAAGACCACGCTGCTCAGGTGCCTCAACTTCCTCGAGACGCCGGACGCGGGCAGCATCGCCGTCAAGGGCGAGGTGCTCTTCGACGCGGAGGACCCCGCCACGCGGCGCGAGGCCGACGTGCGGCGCAAGCGGCTGCACTTCGGGCTGGTGTTCCAGAGCTTCAACCTCTTCCCGCAGTACACGGCGCTCGGGAACGTCACGCTCGCGAGCAAGCTGCTCGCGAAGGAGCGGCCGGACTTCAAGCAGAACAAAAAGGCCATTTACGAGGCCATAGACGCCGAGGGGCTGGAGCTCCTGGCCTCGATGGGCCTCTCGGACCGCACGGGGCACTACCCGCACCAGCTCTCCGGCGGCCAGCAGCAGCGCGTCGCCATCGCCCGCGCGCTGGCCCTGCACCCGGACATCCTCTGCTTCGACGAGCCGACCAGCGCCCTCGACCCCGAGCTCACCGGCGAGGTGCTGCGCGTCATCCGAGAGCTGGCCGAGCGGAAGACCACGATGATAATCGTCACGCACGAGATGCACTTCGCGCGCGAGGTCTCCGACAGCATCATCTTCATGGACGGCGGCTTCATCGTCGAGCAGGGCGGGCCGGAGATAATCGACGACCCCAAGATGGAGCGCACGCGGCGCTTCCTCTCGAGCTACGGGCAGTAATCGACGATTATTTACAAATTGCCACTTGAATAAGGCCTGAGATTACTTTATTATAGTTGCGCGTGCCTTTCCGGCGCGCGCAGCTTTGTTTTACGGGAGGAGGCGGCGCTTTGAAAAAGTCCATAAGGCTCGCGGCGCTGCTGCTGGTGCTGTGCCTGATGCTCCCGCTCGCGGGCTGCGGCAAGGTCGTCGGGCGCTACCGCGTGCTCGAGACGCTTGCGACGCAGGAGTTCTCCATCGGCTACCGCGAGAACGACTATGTCCGCTATTACGTGGACGCCGCGCTGCAGACCCTCGCGGCGGACGGCACGGTCGGCACCCTCGCCTACAAGTGGTTCGGCGAGGACAAGACCAGCTTCTCCAAGAACATAAACGCCCTCGAGCAGGCCGGTCAGGCCGCGCCGCGCACGCTGCTCATCGGCGTGGACGCGGACGCCTTCCCCATGAGCTATCTCGACGGCGAGACCTACTCCGGCTTCGACGTGGAGCTGGCGCGGGAGGTGTGCAGCCGCCTCGGCTGGGAGGCCAAGTTCATCTCCATCAAGGCCGAGAACGCCTATGTGGAGCTCTCCAGCGGCAACATCGACGTCGCCTGGGGCGGCCTGGCGCTGGCGCGCGAGGACGTGAATTACGAGGTCACGTCCCCCTACCTCACCAACGACATCGTCATCGTCACCCTTGCCCAGGGCGGGCCCAAGAGCCTGCGCGGCCTCAAGGACGGCACGCTGGCCATGACCGTGGAGCAGAAATACATGGACGCCCTCGCCTCCAACGAGAAGCTCATGGAGCGCCTCGGCCAGATAAAGCGCGTCTCCGGCGGCACGCAGAGCCTCTTCGACCAGCTCAACTCCGGCGCCGTGAACGCCATCATCGTATACAGCCTCGCGCTGAACTATACCGGCTGAAAAATGCAAGTAAAAAGGCGGCTTTTGCCGCCTTTTTCGGCGCTTTGGGCGCGTTGGATTTGTTGACCGGGACAGGGAGACATGATATAATCATAATTCAATGAATTTCAAGGAGCATGGCTATGTGGGTATCTGACAAGTGGCGAGATTTTGAGCTTATCGACTGCTCCCGCGGCGAAAAGCTGGAGCGCTGGGGGAACTATACCCTCGTGCGCCCGGACCCGCAGGCCATCTGGGACACGCCCCGGCGCGACGGGCGCTGGCGCGACTGCGACGGCAAGTACACCCGCAGCGAGAGCGGCGGCGGGGCCTGGGACAAGCGCCGCCTCCCCGCAAGCTGGCAGATACGCTACGGGGAGCTCACCTTCAACATCAAGCCCATGAACTTCAAGCACACGGGCATTTTCCCGGAGCAGGCCGCAAACTGGGACTATATAATGCGCAAAATAAGGTCGGCGGGCAGGGAGATTAGCGTTCTGAACCTCTTCGCGTACACGGGCGCCGCAACCGCTGTCTCTTATACACATCTGACGCTGCCGACGAATAGAGAGGTG
>OJQL01001874.1_pt1 | contig 13755 bp, 13 predicted proteins | sample 1598731 | NCBI WGS metagenome assembly OJQL01 (sample SAMN03922510, study PRJEB24848) | human gut metagenome | isolation source: stool sample | host: Homo sapiens | place: Germany | collected 2010-02
ATATTGATTCCTATTATATTGTCTGTACTTCCTATAAAATTCACATATAATTCTATAGATTCAATAAAATCAGAGGAATTTTATATAGCAGTATGCATTTCTGACGGTTCAACAGATTCAGAATCATGGATTATAATTGGAAATCAGGATGGAATGTGGGAGGATGGTGTACCTGTATATTTTACTGGTAGTAATCCTAAAAGTATTCTTTCATATGATATATGCAATAATTACACAAAGTTTCTTATTTATGGTTCGTTATCAAAGCATAATAGCGAAAAATTTTATACAATTAATAGTTATAAATGGCAAATATATGGTGAAGTAAAAAGAGGTGATTATTCATATAGGATACCGTTCAAACATTTTATAACTTTATATGATTTAAAGTGGTTTGATTTTTGGCTTACTGATAAAGGTTATGACAAAGGGTAAAACAAGCAATATAATGATTTAAATCGGATATACTGATGTAAAATAACTGTAAGTTACAAGTAGATACGAGAAAACTGTTGACAGTCAGACTATTAATCATGTCTGGTATAAAAGCAAGCAGATTATTGCAGCCATTATCTACAACCAGAGAGTAAAACAAACAATTAAGTTTGTTTTACTCTTATTTTTTTTGACACACCCCCCTTGTCACCATGAAACGGGAAAGCTAATAAGAAAAAGGAATATATATAAATACAAAGAGAAGTATATAGTAATTTAAAACGGAACGTGTAAAAGCGTTCCGCTTTTTTTGTCTGCGAATTTATTAATTGTTTTACTCTGCTTAATAACAATAAATAAGAGTTAATATCCAAACTGCGCGGAAACGTATTTCTAAAAGTCTATATTAATGTCAGATGAATTATTTATACCATTTAAGCACACATTTCGGCATTAATATAAAAATATAGACAGCTTAGTGGTATAATTAAATATTAGCAAAAACAACCAATAAAACCAAAGAGTAAACAAGCTTTTAAGGCGTGTTTAGCTCAAACTCTGTTGTGCTTTAAAGGCAGAACGGAGTTTTTTATGCTCATTTTTAAGTGGCAGTGCTTTGTCGCCGGATATCCTTAAGCCTTCGTTTGGTTTGAAACAAGAAAATCAAAACGAAGGAATTGAAATGAAAAGGACTGAATTTAAAAAAATTGATATGAAGCTTGTTAAAGAGATCATCAGTAAAAAAGGGTTTTACTATTTTTCACTGGACAAGGTTTATGAAAGATTTTGTGGTGCAAACTACATAATCGTTACCGACGATCCACATTTTAAAGAGCAGCATCCGAGGTTTGCCAAAGAAATTATTGTGACTCCGGCACAGTTTGAGCTGTACGCCGCAGAGTACAATGACCGAATCGCATATGACGACAGAGAACGAAAAAGAATACTTAAAAAAGAAGAAAGACTTTTGAATGAAGCTGAGCTTACAGCTGATGGCACTGTGGAAAACCAGGTTATGCGTAAGCTTCAGAACGAGCAGATATATTCAGCTGTGAAAAACCTGACCGATAAGCAGAAAAAACGCGTCATTCGCTATTTTTACTATGGTTTGACCGAACGTAAAATAGCAGAGATTGAGAACGTATCGTACAAATAAATACGGAAGTCAATAGAGCAGGCGAAAAAGAAAATAAAAAAATTTCTAAAATAGGGGTCTCAAAACGCCCCTCCCATTCCCTTAATAAGTAGAGGGGCAAAAAAGCCTCCTACGGAACCTTGAAAATAGAATAGCAGTACCGGAAATACTTTAATCCTGCGGGCGGTATAAAATCTCGTCAGCCAGGGAAGCCATACGCTTGCGGTAAATATGAAGCTTCAAAATCCGAAACAGCTTTTCGGAACGGCAATGAAACGCAGGAGGATAATGATACTTCCGTCCAGTCACAGCGCCCCTTGACCGGAGAATCAGGCAATGAGGGCGGCTCTATGAGAACCACAGAGGGATGAGATTTCCATGAGATCGATAAGCTGTCGGTCGTTTCCGGTATTGGATAAATTTCACGCAAAATCGTCTGATACAACGAATCAGACGAAGGCAAAACGATAAAAGCTTGTCCGCGCCGTAATCATGTTTATTCCATAAAGGAAAGCGGATGTAAAGGACGGCGCGGATATAGCTTAAGTGCTGGAAATTCCCGCGCTTAAGCTATATAAACGACAGAAAGAGCTGATTAAATGAGTAATGTTTCTAAGGATAAAAGACGCAGGGAGGAATACGGCTGGCAGCCTATGGCCAGCGACGGATCAGGTATTTCGCTGAACGTTCCCTGCGTCAGATTACCGGATAATCATAAATGCAAGGGCTGCGTATAGTACAGCAGGGATACCGACGTTCTGTACTGTCCGTTTGCCAGATGCATAAGGAAAGGAAGCGCTAAAAATGCTGATTAAGCGGGGAGATATATTTTATGCGGATCTGAGTCCGATAATAGGTTCAGAGCAGGACGGAATACGTCCCGTTCTGGTTATTCAGAACGATACAGGAAATAAATACAGTCCTACCGTTATAACGGTACCCATATCCTCCAAAAAGAAAAACAGCCTTCCGGTCCATGTTCCTCTTTCGGGAACGGAAGTACTGCCGAAGGAATCAATGATCCTGACGGAGCAGATAAGAACGTTAGACCGCAGACGGCTGAAAAAATACTTGGGTTCTCTGGATAATGAGATAATGGATAAGGTCAATGAAGCGCTGAAAATAAGTATGGGGGTTGAAGATAATGAATAAGTACGGTCAGGCGGAGTACGCCGCGGAAATTCTAAAACAGATAACTGAAAAAATGTTCTCGGCAGGTATTATTACAGACGAGCAGAAAAAGCGTCTTGACAAGCAGAATATAGACGATTGCTATAGTCGTTTCTGCACAGTATTGGCGGCTTGAATTTGTCAGGTTTGATGATACCATTCAACAAAAAAGTGTGGTATTCTTGTTGGTAAAAAGAATAAAGGAGTGAGGAAAATGCCTGCGGTTACAGTGATACAGCCGACATTGACAGAAGAAAAAACAGCAAAAATACGCTGTGCCGCCTATTGCAGAGTAAGTTCTGACAGCGAGGATCAGCTTAATTCCTTTATGGCGCAGACAAGGTACTACAGTCAGCTTTTTGAGGATTTAGAAGCGGAAGAGCTTATCGACATATATGCGGACGAAGGGATCACAGGCACCCGTGAGGACAAGCGCGGCGAGTTTCAGCGAATGATAAAAGACTGCCGCAGAGGTAAGATAGACAGGATCTATACGAAATCTATCAGCAGATTTGCCCGTAATACAAAAGACTGTCTGAAAAACGTCAGAGATCTGAAATCCCTTGGAATAACGATATTTTTTGAAAAAGAAAATATCGATACCGCAAAGATGACCGATGAGATGATGATAACCATTATGGGCGGTCTTGCGCAGGAGGAATCGACTTCGATATCAAAAAATATAAAGTGGAGTATCCAAAAAAAAGGATGCAGAACGGAACATATAAAAACTCATGTCCCCCATTTGGATATACGGTTCAAAATGATACACTGATCGTAAATGAGGCACAGGCTAAATATGTAAAACAAATTTTTAATTGGTATAATGATGATTATGGTTTACAAGCAATTGCTGATATGCTTAATAGTATGGCTGTTCCAAGAAGTCAAACAGCTAAACTATGGCATTCAACAAGTGTAAAGTATATCCTTTCCAATGAAAGATATATCGGTGATGCGCTTTATCAAAAAAACTACAGAACTGAAACGCTTCCAACAATGCAAAAACGTAATCATGGAGAAAAGCCCATGTATTATGTTCAGTCTGTAAATACACCAATTATTGATAAAAACATCTTTTATTCAGTACAAGAGTTGTTGAATAAAAGGTACAGAGAGTATACCGATAACAATCATATTTTATCTAAAAGAATTTTCTGTGGTAAGTGCGGTGCAACATATAAATATGTTAGTAATAAACGCTTTGTATATTGGACTTGCCGGACTCATAATAAAAAGGCAAGCTATTGTACCAATGGACGAATCGTTGAAACCAAAATCCATGAAGCATTTATACGTCTATACAACAAGCTGTATTTCAATTACAAAGAGATACTTCTCCCCTTACATACCGCTCTCCAGAATCTTAAGCTCAGAAAGTTCAGCGGTCAGGCACAGGTAATGGAAGTCCGCAAGGAGATCGCAAAGCTTCGGGAGCAGTCTCATGTTCTCGCGCGGCTGAAAACAAAGGGATTTCTGGACGAGGCAAAATACATTGAGCAGACCGCAGGACTTACAGTTAAAATCAATAAACTGCAAACGGAGCTGAAAAAGCTTACACGTTCCGACGATGAGGATGAAACGCTTGATCAGATTGAAATGCTGATCGACTTTTTTGAAAAGCAAGATGATCCTATAACTAAGTTTGAAGAATCGGAATTTGAAAGCATTGTTGATAAGATTGTTGTCATAAATCAGCATGAGCTGGAATTTCACTTGATCGGTGGATTGAAGTTTAAAGAAAAAATATAGACCGCATTGACAATTTAGCGTAATTGTGATAAAATATATTTAGGAGGCGATGATTATGGATATGAATATGATCAGACCTGTTTCGGATTTAAGAAACAATTTTGCCGATATTTCAAAGACCGTTCACGAAACCGCACAGCCTGTTTTCCTTACCAAAAACGGTTACGGCGATATGGTTGTCATGAGTATGGAGGCTTATGAGAAAATGCAGTTTGAAAGCGACGTATATTTCAAGCTTACCGAAGCTGAGCGTGAAGCTGCGGAAACCGGCGAACGCTTTTCTTCAAAGGATGTTTTAAACGCAATGAAAGCGGCGGCGAGAAAAGAATAATGTATACGATCGAGTATTTACCGATAGCAGGACGCGATATGGTTGACATTGCAAAATATATCGGCGTAAAGCTTGAAAATCCCGAAGCCGCTGAAAGACTGGCTGAGAAAATGATTGAAGCTGCTGAAAAGCTGACGGATATGCCGTATAAGTGTCCGGTGTATATTCCTGTAAAACCGCTGAGACATGAATACCGCAAGCTCATAGTTCAGAATTATATCATGTTTTATTGGGTCGACGAGGATAAAAAACGCATAACAATAGCAAGGGTTGTTTACTCCGGAAGAGATTATGAAAACCTATTATAACGAAATGCCTTATGATAAAAAATCGTAAGGCATTTTTGTTGATATTGGTACTGGATATATTAAAAGCCTTGTGGTATCCTTATTGGTTGAAAGGAGTGAAATCAATGCCCAAAAACAGAGTTATCCCGTTTGGTTACTGTATGAGAAACGGAGAAATAACCGCCGAACCGAAAGAAGTCTATGCCGTATCAACGATTTTCAGCGAATATCTGAAAGGCGGCAACTTGCTTCAAATAGCAAAGCTGATGGAATCCGAGAAAATCAGATATACCGCCGAGTCTGAAAAATGGAACAAAAACATGGTCAAGCGTATAATTGAAAACGAGAAGTATTTAGGCAACGATAAATATCCGCAGATAATTAACGAAAATATTTTTAAGCAGGCAAATGAAAAACAGGTACGGAAAGCCGCTGCGCTTAATCTGATATGTGATGATTTAAAGGAAATCAGAAGGATTACATATTGCGCCGAATGTGGTCAAAGACTTTCACGAATCGGGGGTAATTCAAAATATGAAAAATGGGATTGCAAAAATCCCTGCTGCTTTAAATTTGAATATCGGCTGACGGATCAGATGATAAACGGAGCTGTATTAACTGCTCTGAACTCTGCTATTGCAAATCCAAGCTTAATAGAATGCGAAAGCGAAATCAGCGCCTACTCCCCCACTTCCGATATTCTTCGTCAGCAGAATGAGATCAGCCGGATGACAGATTCTACACAGGTGGATTTTGAAAAAGTCAAGGCGGAGATATTCAGACTGGCTGAAATGAAATACGAGCGCTGTACATACAGCGATAAACCGCAGAAAACAGCGGAACTCGTAACCTTATTTATAAATCATAATCAACTGAATACATTGGATATCGGCTTATTCAAGGCGTGTGTTTCACGGGTTTGGATAAGCCGTTATTGTACCGTAGAGGTCGAACTGATAAACGGAATAAAAATTAAAAATACTACTGAAAAGAACAATTCTGCTTCAATAAGGAGGGAAAATGATGAACACAGCGCCGAATGTAAAGATAATACCTGCGAAAATACAGACTGCGGAAAACCGTAACAGGTTCCGTCAACTGAGGGTTGCCGCATACTGCCGTGTTTCCACCGAGCAGGAGGAACAGCAGAACAGCTATCAGGTGCAGATCGCATACTACACCGATTTGATCAACAGAAAAAAAGAATGGACTCTGGCCGGAATTTTTGCCGACGAAGGGATCAGCGGTACTCAGACAAAGAAAAGAACGGAGTTCAACCGCATGATCCGTATGTGCAGAAATAAAAAAATCGACCTTGTGATTACAAAGTCCATAAGCCGATTTGCAAGAAACACCGTTGACTGCCTTCAATATGTCAGACAGCTGAAAGACCTTGGAATCGGAGTAATATTTGAAAAGGAAAACATAAATACTCTGACCATGACTTCAGAATTTATGATAGCTCTGTACGGCAGCTTCGCTCAGGCGGAATCGGAATCAATAAGTAAAAACGTTTCTTGGGGTAAGGAAAAAGCGTACCGTAACGGTAAAGTTCCGTTTCAGTACAAGCATCTGCTGGGGTATAAAAAAGGAGCTGACGGAAAGCCGGAGATAGTTCCCGATGAAGCTGAAACGGTGAGAGCTATATACGATCTCTTCCTTGACGGCTTCAGCATGACCGATATTGCCAATAAGCTGACGCTTTCGGGAAGAAAAACAGCTCACGGAAATACGGAATGGCACAGGGAGATAGTAAGGTCGATACTCAGAAATGAAAAATATGCGCTTTCCGAGCTTCTCATCTGCGGAAGCTGCGGAACTCCGTACAGACGGCAGATATGGAAGTCAAACGGGAACAGATACGCTGTATGGCGGTGCATAAGCCGACTTGAACACGGAAAAAGATACTGTACTAGCTCGCCTACTTTAAAGGAAACCGTTCTGGAAAAAGCTATTATAAATGCGGTAAACGAGTATTTCGGCTGCCGGGATGAGATAGCAGAAATACTTAAAGCCAATATCGGCAGCGTCTTGGAATATCAGGGGCAGGATGAGATAATATCGATAGAAAACCGCTTAAAGGAAATCGATCGGTCGAGAAACGATCTGATCGGGCTTATAGCTTCCGGCGGCTGCGACGAGGATAAGCTGGACGGCGAATTCGCAAAGATTTATATGGAAGAACAAAGCCTTAAGGAACAGAAAGAGGACTTAAAAGAAAAAATGCGTTTATCAGCCGATACGCAGGATAAAATCGATTCGGCTATGGATATGATAAAGAATGAAAGCTTAAGGCTTGAATTTTTTGATAACGTCATAATCCGAAAGCTTGTAGAATGCATTAAGGTTAAAAGCAAGACGGAGCTGCTCATAATTTTTAAGGGCGGGATCGAGGTTCAGGCAGAGATGAAATAAGAATATCGGAATAATTTTCCTCTTGAAAAGCCTAATTTGTTGATATATAATTAAAACATAGTTAAAACTAATTCAATAAAAAACGGATATCCGAAAAGATACCCGTCGAAAGATGTCGTAAAATAAATCGTTTTACGAAATTCACAAACAGGCATAGAACAGCGCTAACACGCCAGCCGATTGACGTATTTGCGTTTTAATTTTTCCGAGGAATGGACATAAGTGTTGAGTGTAATTTTGACGTCGCTGTGACCGAGCAGCTCGCTCAGAGTTTTAATATCAAACTGCTTTTCCACGCACATTGTAGCGTAGGTATGGCGCAGAGCATGGAATGATACATCACTAATCTTGCAGTTGTTCAATATTCTTTTAAACTTATGCTGTAATGTTCTTGGCTCGGTCGGTTTTTCCCTGCCGGAAAGAATAAAAATATCAGGCTTCTGCCTGAACTTTTTCAGCATTTCAATAATAAATAACGGGATGTAAACTACCCTGACAGAGCTGTCCGTTTTAGGCGTATCAATGGAGATAACGGTTTTTCCGTTGCCTAAAGAAATACGCTGAACGGTTTTGCTGACTGTAAGACAACCCCGTCTGAAATCTATGTCCTTCCATTGCAGACCGCATAATTCACCGATTCTTAAACCTGTATACAAACACAGCAATATGCTGACGTTGCATAAGCATATATTATCAATAAGGTACTTTTCAAGCCTTTTACGTTCCCTGTCCGAAAGCGTTTTTGCTTCGGGCTTCTTTATTTTCGGAACGGTTATTCCGTCGCAGATATTTTTAAGACCGTATTCAAGCTGATCGTATTTTGCGATCGCTCTTAACGCCTTGATAATATCTCTTGTCATGCTGACGGAAAGTCCGCCTTTTCCGTCCTTTCTGCCGCTGTTCATTAAGGACGAAATATATTCATTGATATGCTGCTTGTCAAGAGCAGTATATTTTTTGTCCCCGATATCAGCAAAAATATGGTCGTTCAAAAGCCTTTTATAGTTATTATATGTAGACGGTTTAACGGTCATCTTTTTATTTTCAAGCCATTGTTCCCCAAGGAATCTTATTGTCATATTTTTCTTTCCTGAAAGCCTGAACATAGTTATTAATTCTCCTTTTCCCCTTTGTCGAATTGTAGGTTTTTACACCATATACAAAAATCGACATTTAATTAGTGCATTTTGCACAAGAATTTCGTGCCTATTTTTGGTATATTGGAAATCAAAAATATTAAATTAATATGTTATACTGTAAACAGTTAAATAAAATCAATAAAAACCATAAAACGATTTAGTGTATGGTATTTCTTATTATATCAAATAATTATTTGATAGAGGAAAATAGAATGTTAATTTTATTTAGCTGTTTGAAGCTTGACAATAGAATATTGTAAAAAGGGCGCTAAAGAAAAATTTTAAAGATAAAAGATAATAAATTTCCGGAAATTATTATATATTCGTATACGCAGTTATAGCGAAAGGAGTAATTATGCTCAGGAAAAAAATATTATCAATAGTGTCTGCTGCGGCAATGGCTGCTACTGTGGCTGTTGGGGGTAGCGTATCCGCAAAAGACATGGGGATCAACGGTACATATACGCAAGGAAAGACTTTGGAGACTTTTTTCCGGAGCAACTGCTTGGGTTATGAATCCATTGAACTTAATTACGAATATGTATCAGCTGTCGAAACGCCTGCGGAAACCTTCGGAATACTGGCATTCGACAGCGAATGGGGCGGCTGGAACAAAACGTCTATCGGACAAGTTAATCCGGCTTTGAATGTGGAGTACACTGATACGGTTGAACTGAGCGACATTGAAAGCTCACTGACTACCGGAAAGAACTTTTACGGCTTCAATCTCATTATCGATAACGGAACAGGCTCGGTAAAGGTCAACTCGGTAATACTCAACGACAAGCAAGGTCAGGAAACAACTATCACAGGCTCGTGGCACAAAGGAACGGCTTCCGCTATGACAGTCACAGGAGATTCGGAAATGGAAGTTGACGCTAACGCGTATAACATCTATCTGAACGGATTCTCCGCTTACGGCTTTACCAATCCGACGATCGACGTAACGGTCACATATGACAGCGATCTGGGAACAAACCCGTTTAAGGAAGCGACTTTATACTATGCGGAAAACTATCAGCAGGAAAATGAAACCTTTACTCCTGTTGAGCAGTATGGGTATAAGGAAGCTGAGGCTGGCTCAACTGTGACCTATTCCTACAGTATCAGCGGAGAAGCGCATCAGATTGCGGCTTGCTTTGACGCTTGTACTGTAACGGAGATCAAAATCTATGACAAGACGCCTGAAGCTACAGTGATAAAAGGTAATTGGACGAAGGGTACGGCTTCCGAGCTTACTCTGGAATCCGGCAATCCTGATTTCTGGTTTTCCGGCGGCGAGGACAGTATCTATGTTTTTAACTTCTCTCTGGAAGGCTACAGAAGTCCTACGGTAGAGGTAACGGCAAACTACTCCTCAATTCCGGCAGACGGAAGCTATATGCAGGCTGAATTGTACAGCAACAACGCTAAAATCGGAGGATCTTTCATTCCGGTAACGGAAACAGGACCAAGAACATTTACGTTTGATGTAAGCAAAGATTTGACAGAATTCAACGTATGCTTCGACGGCTGTACAGTAACAAAGGTTAAAATCTACGATAACCGCTCGCCTATTCCGGCACAAGTCAGCGGAAAGACAGCTGATGAGCTTGCAGGCATGATGGGCAAGGCTTGGAATCTCGGTAACGCACTGGATTCAACAAGCGACGGAACAGTCGGAGAAACTCTCTGGAATAACAAATTCCCTGTAAGCAAGGAGATGTTCGACGCTGTTAAGGCGGCAGGATTCGATACCGTAAGAATTCCTGTGTCCTACATGGACAAGATCGTTGAGAACGCCGACGGAACGTACACTATCGACTCCGCATATATGGCAAGAGTAAAACAGGTAGTGGACGCGGCAATTTCTGCGAATCTTTTTGTAATCGTTAACATACATAACGACGGCGGAAACGGCGTTGAGGATATGTGGCTTGATATTACAAAGACAGGTAGTGACTTTACTGCTGTTCAAAACAAATTTGCGGGAGTTTGGTCGTCAATAGCAAATACGTTTGCAGACTACGATCAAAAGCTTATATTTGAGGGATTTAACGAGTTGAATAATGGCAATTACAATTCTACTCCGAATCAAACTGAAACCGACAACGTGAATTCTTTGAATGAAACGTTTGTAGATACTGTAAGAAATTCCGGCGTTAAAAATACTGATAGACTTCTTATCGTATCAGGATATAACGCTGATATTAATGACACCAAAAATAGCTTCGTAAAACCAAATGACACATCTGCTAATAGACTTATGTTATCTGTTCATTACTATGTTGGATGAAAATGAAACTGGTTCATGGGGTACAGATGAACAAATAGATTATTTAGATTCAAAAATAAGTACAATTTCACAATTCGCAAACACTAATGGAATGCCTGTGCTGATAGGCGAATATGGAGCTATCGATAAGAATAATCTTTCAGCAAGAGCAAGCTACTGCTATGAGTTAAATTACTGTGCAGGATATTATGGAAATATTGTAACTGCCTATTGGGATAATGGAGTAATCGGAACTAATGGCTTTGCTTTATTTAACAGAGAAACCAATACTGTAAATTCAGATGGAGTTACTATAATTTCAAATATAATTAACGACTATGCAGACAGACCGTAAAATAACAAATTAATACTTAAAATAATGTCTCTTTTTTAAAAGGGACATTATTTTTTATAGGAGGTAAGATAATGAAAAAATTAAAAGTTGTTAAGCGTGTTTTAAGCGTTTTATTAACCGGATTAATCGGATTAAACTCGATTGGTTTATTAGCGACGGCAACTGATGATTTCTCATATTTCAGTTATGGTTATAATTTGAATAACTACTATATAGCAACTCTTAAAGAAGATTATGTAACCATAATGCAAAATATCGGGACTACGGAAATTGTATATCCCGAAGAATATGACGATGGCGTAAACGGAAAAGCTCCTGTTAATTTTTTTCAATTAATATCTGCTGACGATAACTATGTAACAACTATAAAATTCAACAGCAATTGTAACGGAGCTTCAACAGAAATGTTCGGTAGATTCAAGGCTCTTAAAAAAGTTGAATTTACTTATACAGGACTTGATTTTACCTTACCCGGTAATATGGCTTGGAATAGACATTATGAAAGCGATAGTATAGAAGAATTATATATTTACGCTTCTTCTGTAAATATAACGTCTAATGCTGTTTTCAGAGCAATGAACACCAATTTAAAGGTATATGTTACAAGTAAAGAAGTAAAGAACACAATAGTTACTAAAACAGCCTCCGGAAGCTATCCAATAAGCGCAGATCAAGTTATAGTAATGGCAAATGAAAAACAGGAATCAGAATTTACTATAAGCTGTGACAATATAAATTACGGAACAGAGGGAGGATTAAAGCCCCAAACTAACATTATTGCAGGCGACGAAGAAATAACGTATAAGCTGTATAGTGACGAAGCCTGTGAAAATGAATATAAAGGTTATTCATATAGCTCCGCTTTGTTACCGATAGGCACATACTATATAAAAGGCTATATGGCAGCAACTGATAATTATAAAATGTCAGAATCAAATGTCGTTAAGGTAGAAGTTCTCAGAAACTTTGTAAACAGCAAAGCCTTGGCTTCGGCAATAGAAGAAGCTGAAAAGCTTTATAATGAAAGCAACAAGGACGATTACCAAGCGGAAGCTTGGAATAATGTATTTTCCGCAACAGGAACACTGCAAAAAGCTAAATCTATATATAATGATACAGAAGGCTTGTACAATCAAAGTCAGGTTGATACGGCTGCAGAGAATTTAAATACTTCACTTGTAGCATTAAAGAATTCATTAGCGGATACAACGGCTTCAAGAGCGGCATTAGAAGAAGCTATAAAAAAAGCGGAAGCAATTTTGCCCGGAAATTATACAGATGAGAGTTATACTAAATTAACTGAAGCTATAGCAAATGCAAAGCTATTGGATCAAAACGCCTTAAATTCTGTATTGATAGCCGCCAAAAATAATATTGATACAGCAATATCAGGATTGACAGAAAAGGAAAAAGAGCCTGCCGGAGAGCCTTTCGCAGTCATCAATAAAAATGCCGTAGAAACCACCCTCGGAGAATTTACGGCGGACGAAGCTGTTGCAGGAGCGACAAAAATCAAGATAACGTTCGACTGCGCTGACGATGTTTCGTTTAACCAGTATGCAAGCATAGAAGCAAAGGCTGCAATCGCAGGCGTGGAAAGCTACATGAAGTTTGCCGGAACAGACAGTTCCCAGACAGCCGGAGCAAAGGGATTTACGATTGAATTGCCGTTGACTTCTGAAATAAAATCCGGCGATGACGTGAAGCTTGTAGCCTATACATGGGCGTGGGCAAACGCAAACGACTATGTTTACGCAGTAACAAAGGTGGAATATATCAATGCTGTCGGACAGGTAGTCAAGGCTGTGACCGACAGAACTATCGCGCTTGACGAACTGAAAGCGGCAATAGCGGAAGCTGAAAAAATTGAATCCGACAATTACACCGAGGACAGCTATGCGGAACTGACAACAGCTTTGACAGCGGCAAAGGAGCTGCCGGAGGATTCTGAAAAGGCAGATATTGAAGCCGCTAAAACAGCGCTTGAAACGGCTGTTGCGGGTCTGGTTGAAAAGACGGACGATTCCTCGTCAGAATCAATTCCTGATTCAGAATCAACGCCTGATTCCGAAAGCTCGTCCGATACAGACGCCGATTCATCATCAAAAACAGACGATGAATCAAGCTCAAAGACCGATGATTCGTCAAGCAAAGCCAACGATTCCAATAACAGCACAACATCATCAAAAACGGATTCCGAAAGCAAGGCGGGAACAACGAGCAATGCCAACTCAGGAGCCAGCGGAACGTCAAACCCCAACACCGGAGCAGCTTCGGCTGCGGCAGCGGGAATAATTCTGTTGTCAGCAATCGGCGTTATCGCCTCAAGAAAGAAGTAACCTCCTTTACATCTTCATGGTTTATTTCACTGCTTCCGACTTGACTTTAGCGCTGAAAGCAAAAACAAGGGTACAGTTATCTGTGCCCTTGTTTTATTAACTTCGGCTCCACTGGGACCGAAGTAAAATTTACTTTTATAAAG
>OJQL01001879.1_pt1 | contig 13746 bp, 9 predicted proteins | sample 1598731 | NCBI WGS metagenome assembly OJQL01 (sample SAMN03922510, study PRJEB24848) | human gut metagenome | isolation source: stool sample | host: Homo sapiens | place: Germany | collected 2010-02
CTTGGCTGGCCAACATGGCCGACAGCGAGGCGCTTTATGCCGCCGCGCATGAGATAACCGTCGCACGTGCTTCGCACGACTTCGACATGTGTTCCATCATCAACGCCAAGTCCGGCAGATGTCCGGAGAACTGTAAATGGTGCGCACAATCCTCTCACTACAAGACGCAAGCCGAGGTCTACGACCTCCTTCCCGCCGAAGAATGTCTCCGACAGGCAAAATATAATGAAGCCCAAGACGTCAATCGTTTCTCCCTCGTCACCAGCGGACGGAAGCCCTCTCCCAAACAGATTAGCCAACTTTGTGATACAGTTCGCCACATGCGGCGGCACTCGTCAATTCAGCTTTGCGCTTCGCTAGGCTTGCTCGACGAAGAAGAACTGCGTTCTCTGCATGAAGCAGGCATAACCCGCTATCACTGTAATCTGGAAACTGCTCCTTCCTACTTTTCAACGCTCTGCTCCACTCATACACAGGAACAGAAACTTGCTACTCTCGACGCTGCGCGCCGTGTAGGAATGGATATTTGCTGTGGTGGTATCATCGGTATGGGAGAAACGATGGAACAACGGATTGAATTCGCTTTCACTCTGGAAGAACTGAATGTCCAGTCCATTCCTATCAACCTGCTAAGTCCGATACCCGGAACACCGTTGGAAAACGAAAAGCCTCTAAGTCAAGAAGAGATTCTCAGGACGATTGCCTTATTCCGTTTCATCAATCCGACGGCCTTTCTGCGTTTTGCCGGCGGACGTTCTCAACTCTCTTCTGAAGCTATGCGCAAGGCATTGTATATCGGCATCAATTCCGCTATTGTGGGTGACCTGCTGACGACGCTAGGTTCTAAAGTTTCGGAAGACAAGAAGATGATTCAGGAAGAAGGGTATCATTTCGCAAGTTCACAGTTCGACCGCGAACATATATGGCATCCCTATACTTCTACTACCGACCCGCTTCCGGTTTATAAAGTGAAACGGGCGGATGGTGCTACCATTACCCTTGAAGACGGACGGACACTTATTGAAGGAATGTCATCCTGGTGGTGTGCCGTGCATGGATACAATCATCCGGTATTGAACCAGGCGGCAAAAGACCAACTGGATAAAATGTCTCATGTGATGTTCGGTGGATTGACACATGAACCCGCTATTAAATTGGGGAAATTACTATTACCATTGGTTCCGCCATCCATGCAGAAGATATTCTATGCAGACTCCGGTTCGGTAGCCGTTGAAGTTGCCTTGAAGATGGCTGTACAATACTGGTATGCAGCAGGAAAGCCGGATAAGAATAATTTTGTAACTATCCGCTCCGGCTATCATGGTGATACTTGGAATGCCATGTCCGTCTGCGACCCGATGACGGGAATGCATAGTCTCTTCGGCCCGGCACTTCCTGTCCGTCATTTTGTTCCGGCTCCGACTTCCCGATTTGACGGGGAGTGGAATCCTGAAGATATTATCCCTTTGCGGGAGACGATTGAAAAACATTCGGAAGAATTAGCGGCACTGATTCTTGAACCGATTGTGCAGGGAGCAGGTGGTATGTGGTTTTATCATCCGCAATACCTGCGCGAAGCGGAAAAGCTCTGCCGGGAACACGGACTTCTTCTCATCTTCGATGAAATAGCAACGGGATTCGGACGGACAGGCAAACTGTTTGCCTGGGAACACGCCGGAGTAGAACCGGATATTATGTGTATCGGAAAAGCATTGACCGGCGGATATATGACGCTTTCTGCGGTTTTGGCAAGTAATCAGGTGGCAGATACCATCTCCAACCATGCGCCGGGGGCCTTTATGCACGGGCCTACCTTTATGGGAAATCCACTCGCTTGTGCGGTGGCTTGCGCATCAGTCCGCTTGCTGATTGAATCCGGTTGGCAGGAGAATGTAAAACGAATCGAAGCCCAATTAAAAGAAGAATTGGCACCTGCACGGGAGTTGCCACAAGTAGCTGATGTAAGGATACTAGGGGCAATCGGAGTCATTGAAATGAAGCGTCCGGTGAATATGGCATATATGCAACAACGCTTTGTGGAAGAAGGAATTTGGGTACGTCCATTCGGCAAACTGGTTTATCTGATGCCGCCTTTCATGATTACTCCCAAACAACTAAGTAAATTGACTTCCGGATTACTCAAAGTTATTCAAAAAAGATGACATACAAAGGCAAGATTTTCTCATCTTCTCCCTAAAGTTCGTTCCTCGGTGAGCAAAGGGCTGTTCCTCGGTGAGGAAAGGGTCGTTCCCCGGTGAGGAAGACTGCCTTCATCGGTGAGGAACTTACAGGGTATTCCGTAGATACAATAAGTATCTCATAAACAATAAATTATGTTTTCTATTCATCCTATAATCAATACCAGTTATCAAAAATCATAAATAATGACATTAGACTTTATAAATCAGGTGCTTCTTGTTCTAAAAGAGAAGAAGAACTATCGCTCTCTCCCACCACTTATCCACGATGGACGGGATGTTATTCTGAACGGACAACGAATGTTGAATCTGTCTTCCAACGATTATCTCGGACTGGCTAATGATGTATCATTAAGAGAGGAGTTCTTAAAGACGATTACTCCCGAAACCTTTCTACCTAGTTCCTCTTCTTCCCGGTTGCTGACAGGTAACTTTTCCGATTATCAAGCGTTGGAGCAACAACTGACAGCTATGTTCGGAACAGAAAGCGCACTTATATTCAATCTGTCTCTTATACACATCTGACGCTGCCTGGAACAACAACTGGCAGCCATGTTCGGAACAGAAAGCGCACTTATATTCAATAGTGGTTATCATGCCAATACAGGGATTCTTCCTGCCGTCAGCAATGCGCAGACATTGATTCTTGCGGACAAACTGGTACACGCCAGTTTGATAGACGGAATCAGGTTGTCATCTGCAAAATGTATCCGGTATCGCCACAATGACTTATCCCAATTGCAACGACTGATTTCTGAGAATCACAACGCATATGAGCAAATCATTATTGTTACCGAAAGCATATTCAGTATGGACGGAGATGAAGCCGACCTTCGTGCTCTTGTCCAATTAAAAAAGAACTATTCCAATATTCTTCTTTATGTGGATGAGGCCCATGCCTTCGGTGTACGCGGAGACAACGGATTAGGATGCGCTGAAGAACAGGACTGCATCAGCGATATAGACTTTCTGGTAGGAACATTCGGGAAAGCGATAGCCTCAGCAGGCGCTTACATTGTCTGCCGACAAGTTATCCGGGAATATCTAATCAACAAGATGCGCACGTTTATATTCACAACTGCTCTTCCGCCCATTAATATTCAATGGACTTCGTGGATATTAAAACACCTGCCCGCTCTCCAACAGAAGAGAACTCATTTGCTGCGAATCAGTAACAAACTAAAGACTGCGCTTGCCGACAAAGGATACAGTTGCCCTTCGGTAAGCCATATTGTTCCTATGATTGTAGGAGCAAGTGAAGACACCATATGTAAAGCTGAAGAGCTCCAACGCAAAGGATTCTATGCATTGCCGGTACGTCCGCCTACGGTTCCCGAAGGGACTTCACGCATCCGCTTCTCATTGACAGCAGACATCACCGGACATGAAATCGACCAACTCATAAAACTGATAAACGAATGAAACAGCATTTTATCATAAAGAATAATCAAAAACATCTATTGCTTTTCTTTGCAGGTTGGGGAATGGATGAAACTCCATTCCTGCAAATTCACCCGACCGATAAGGACTGGATGATTTGCTATGATTATCGTTCATTGGAGTTCGATGCCGGCATCTTGCAGGAGTATTCCGAAATCACCCTCATCGCCTGGTCAATGGGAGTATGGGCAGCTTCTCAGATAATGAAACAATATCCATCCCTGCCCCTCTTCCAAAGTATCGCTATCAACGGCACTCTTTATCCTATACACGAAACGAAAGGGATTACCCCTTCCATTTTCGAAGGAACCCTGCAAGGATTGAACGAACAATCCCTGCAAAAGTTTCAAAGACGCATGTGTGGCTCAATAGCCGATTACAAGGCTTTTCAGACAGTAGCTCCCCAACGTCCCGTTGAAGAACTTAAAGAAGAGCTTGCTGCCATACAAAAGCAATACTTATCATTGCCACCGTCGGACTTTACATGGCAAAGAGCCATCATAGGAAAGAACGACCGTATCTTCCTGCCGGATAGCCAATGGCTGGCATGGAGAAATAAAGTGGATTCCCTTGAATATGCAGAAGCCGCCCACTATCAACAAGAACTCTTTCATAACGTAATCATGCAAATCAACTAATTATTGATTTATGGATAAACAACTAATTGCCGAACGTTTCTCTAAAGCCATTGCTACCTATCCGCAGGAAGCAAACGTACAGCGGCAGATAGCAGATAAGATGATTCACCTGCTTACGCAACACATATCTTCCCCCTGTTCGAAAGTGATTGAGTTCGGATGCGGCACAGGAATTTACTCCCGTATGCTGCTTCAGGCTCTTCGGCCGGAAGAATTACTGCTAAACGACCTTTGCCCGGAAATGAAGTACTGCTGCGAGGATATATTAAGAAAAGAACAGGTTTCCTTTCTTCCCGGAGATGCAGAAACAGTTCCTTTCCCTGCTGAAAGCACATTAATCACTTCCTGTTCGGCTCTGCAATGGTTCGAATCTCCCGAAAACTTTTTCAAAAGATGCAATGCCTTGCTTAACAACCAAGGTTATTTCGCTTTCAGCACTTTCGGGAAAGAGAATATGAAAGAGATACAAACGTTAACAGGAAACGGGCTTCCTTATCGTTCACGGGAAGAACTTGTAACAGCCTTGTCAACTCACTTTGACATACTCCATTCGGAAGAAGAACTTATTCCTCTTTTATTTGAAAACCCACTAAAAGTACTTTATCATTTGAAACAGACAGGAGTAACCGGCATATCCGGCTCATCTTCCCAACAACTGCGGACGCGTCGTGACCTGCAGTTATTCAGTGAACGTTACACACAAGAATTTACCCAGGGTACATCAGTGTCCCTGACCTATCACCCTATTTATATCATCGCAAAAAAGAAGAAAGTATGAAACAAAATGTATATTTCGTAAGCGGTATCGACACCGATGCCGGCAAGAGCTACGCCACCGGATTCCTAGCCCGTGAATGGAACAAGAACGGACAGCGTACCATCACTCAAAAATTCATCCAGACAGGAAACGTCGGTCATTCCGAAGACATCGATTTGCATCGTCGTATTATGGGAATTCCCTTCACTAAAGAAGATGAAGAAAAACTCACTATGCCAGAGATTTTCTCCTATCCCGCTTCTCCGCATCTTGCTTCCCAACTGGATAACCGCCCTATCGACTTCGATAAAATCAAACGTGCCACTGAAGAACTGAGTGAACGATATGACTCTGTTTTACTTGAAGGAGCAGGCGGACTAATGGTTCCATTAACCACCGAACTTCTGACAATAGACTATATCGCCCAAGAGAACTATCCGCTAATCTTTGTCACTTCCGGCAAATTGGGAAGCATCAATCATACCCTGCTTAGTCTTGAAGCCATACAAAAGCGCGGTATTGTACTGGATACAGTACTTTATAATATGTATCCTACCGTAAAAGATAAAACAATTCAGAATGATACGATGAACTTCATTCAAAACTGGTTGAAGAAATATTTCCCGGATACAAAGTTTATATTGGTTCCGGAAATAAAAGAATAAAAGACTTCTGACTTCAAAAGACTAGCCTCACTATTTACCGGGCTAGTTTTTTGTTTCTACAATCCACTTCTCAATATTACGGGTTTCCGCACTGAAATTCACCCCTATCTTAAAGAGTTTACGTTCATCCATTTCGAAAGGAAGGGCATAACGCTTGTCGTTAATTTGCTGCAAAGCCTCTTCTGCCGTGCCGTTCAGTTTAAACTCCATTATATAGATGAATTTATCAGTCCGCAAGACAAGGTCAATGCGCCCGTCACTCGTATTATATTCCACGTTGACGTAGAAGCCGACCAGTTTAAAAACAATGAATAATACATTCTCGTAATGCAATTCCTGGTCACGAATCACTTCGTAGGTAGTGTCCGCAAAGAAACTCTGCAAGCGGCGGAAGAAAGAGTTATAATCTCCCGATTCCACCTCACGAACAAACTTCTGAATTTCAAACGGAGACTCTACTTTATTAACATTTGCATAAAAAGGAAGCAAAAAACGAACAAATCCTTCTTCCACTTCACGGTTGGGAAAACCCAAACGATACATACCAAAACGTTCATTATACCCCTTGATAGTGAGGTATCCACTTTGATAAATCACCGGAATAGGATTGGTAGATTCAGAGTCAATGCTGTTCAGCACTTGCACATCGGTTTCTTCATGTGCCATCCGTTCCAGGTCATAATGATGTTTTTTCAGTAACTTCACCAAATAGGTAGGCGTACCCGTTTCAAACCAATAACTGCCGAACTCCTTGCGTTTGAAAGCGTTAAGCAGACTGAATGGGTTGTACATGCCGATTGAATTGTGCGTAAAATGATAACCGTCATAACACTCTCTCAGTTCTTCACAGAGTTTGTCATACGTTATACATCGCGCTGCTGCAAATTCATGGAGTTCTGTTTCCAAATTCACATGAATTTCACGCTCGCTAACACCACATATTTCGATGTACTCATTCCACATTGAAATATCGTCCAGATTGTTCAAGTCACTGAATACACTGACTTTGCCAAACTTCGTCACGCCGGTGAGCAGAGCAAACTTGATACAACCATCCATTGTTTTGAGCGCTCCATAGAACGGTTTCAAGGTATTTCGGAATTGTTTTTGAAGTTCCTCATTACCAATGGCTTGCAACATAGGCTTGTCATATTCGTCGACCAAGATGACCACACGTTGCCCTACCAATTTGCAGGCACGCTCTATGATACCGGCGAAACGCAAGGAAAACGAACGTTCGGACGGCTCGGCACCGTAAAGTTTCTCCCACGCTGTCAGCGATTTATCAAGCATATTATCCAGACTTTCCAATGTGTCATACTTCTCGATATTAAGGTCGAGATGCAATATAGGATATTTAATCCAGTCTTTTTCCAACTTTTCTACTGCCAGTCCTTCAAACAGCTCCTTCTTTCCTTGAAAGTAAGCCTCTAAGGTAGAGATGAGCAGACTCTTTCCGAAACGGCGCGGACGACTCAAAAAGTAATAACGCCCAGTCTTTACCATTTGATATATCAATGCCGTTTTATCAATATAGAAATAGCCATCCTGACGAAGGCTTTCAAAATTCTGAATACCGATAGGATAAATTTTATTGCTCATACTCTCTGCTTTTATAAATCAATACCTGTCTTGCAAAGATATATATTTTTAATAGAACTCTTTATCGTAGAGGGTTAAAAGATTCTGTTCCGCAATTCATTCTGTACATCTGCCAAAAAATTCAATGCTTGCAAAGGGGTGGATTGCGACAAGACTTCGACGCCTGCCGCCGCGATACGTCGAAACGACTATTTCCTCGGTGAGGAACGGAGTCTTCCTTTTAAAGGAACGATGCCTTGGTTTTAAACCAAAACAGGCAGTAGTAACAAATTATATATCAACCTCTTACAGTACAAAAATCCCGTTCCTATTCATCTCACACACATCAGCCCGGTGATAGAAAAGGAGATAGAGACGGAGATGAAGGAAGAAAATAGAATAAACTCCCTCTAATCTTCATATAAACAGAAAGACCACTTCTCCAACGCCCTTCTCAATATCTTATCCGAAATCGGTTTCGTCACAAAATCATTGCAGCCGGCTTCTAAAGCCAGTTCCTTATCCGCTTCAAAAGCATATGCTGTCAGAGCGATAATAGGAATATCTTTGGAATAAGAACGGATGATATGAGTAGCTTCCAAACCATTCATGCGCGGCATTTTTATATCCATCAGAATCAAGTCCGGACAATACTGTTTGTACATTTCTACGGCTTCAAATCCATCTTTAGCCCAAAGTAAAGTATAATCCTTTCCTATCATATTCTTTAGCAGGATAAAGTTACTTTCTACATCTTCGGCAACCAGAATCCTCTTCACTTGTTGCGAACGACTTACCGGATTGCTTTTAGGTTCCGTTCTCGTTACCTTGAAAAGCGTTCCCGATTCTCCCACTTCCTCACAGGGGATTGTAAAATAGAAAGTCGAGCCTTTACCCAGTTCGGAATTCACGCCTATTTCTCCACCAATCTTTTCAATAATCATCCGGCAAATAGAAAGTCCCAAACCGGTGCCTTGCGCAAAACTGTTCAGTTTGACAAAACGGTCGAAAATATGGTCTACCTTTTCCGGTTCTATTCCGATTCCCGTATCTTTCACATATACGCGAATCTTTTGTTCCATTCGCTCAAAGCCAAAGCGAATCTCACCCGTATAAGTGAACTTACTTGCGTTGGTGATAAAATTCGTTATCACCTGCATGATGCGATTCGGGTCACCTTCCATTAGTAGGTCTTCTTCTCCATTATCAAAGATAAGATTCACCCCTTCTTTCACACGCTCCTTATGGATAGTATAAATCGTCCGGCAGGCTTCACCAAGATTCATCGGGCGTTTTACATATTCCAACGTACCCGCTTCTATCTTCGATATATCCAGAATATCATTAATAAGTTGCAGCAAGATATCCGAATTCTGATTGATAATATCCGAATAAAGCTTCTTCTCTTCAACAGTCTCGGCGGCAGGCAGCAATTGTGAGAACCCCACAATCGCATTGAGCGGTGTCCGGATTTCATGGCTCATATTTGCCAGAAAAGCACTCTTCAACCGGTCGGACTGCTCCGCCTTGATTCTGGCTTTAATAAGCTCCTGCTCAATATTCTGAAGATTGGTGACATCCCAGGAAATGCCTATCAATAACGGTTCGCGCCCCTCCATCGGTACAAGCGCTTTCAGCGTCTGTACAATACGCGCTTCTCCGGTAGCCGTCAGATAAGTTTCCTGCATATCAATACGTTTATGAGTCCTAAGTAACTCCAAATCGTCCTTGAGAAACTTTTCCGCATCCTCATGAGACGGGAATATCTCATAATCCGTATGCCCTATCGCTTTAGCAGCAGGAATACCCGAATGGTCGGCAAAAGCCTTGTTCCAGTACAAATATCTAAGTTCGTTTTCCGGATCTTTCACAAACAGATAAACCGGAATATTATTCAAGATACCATCCAGCAACAGATTCAGTTCGCGAAGCTCATCCCGCTTCTTTATCACATCCGTAATATCCTGAGTAAAGAACCAAATCAAATCCTGATCATTCTCATGAATCAGGAAAGTAGACACCTGATGAATCCTCTTCTTATTTTCCCCCTTACGCACATATGCCGCACGATAAGCAAAGCTGCCATCATTATCACGTATTTCCTGAAGCCGTTTTTCCCACGCTTCTTTTGTTTTCATAGAGACAGGTAAATCATATACCTTTTGTGTACCCATTTTCTGAGTAACTCCATATTCCTCTATAAATTGTTTATTAGCATAAATCAAAGTTCCGTCTTCCGACACGGCAAGAATACTGTCGCTCACCTTGTCCAGTACACTCTTGAAAACTTCCAGTTGCCTTTGTGTAGCCACTCCTTCCGTTATATCACGGCACATAATCAGTACGTACTCTTCATCTAACGGAAAAATACGGTTTTCATAATAATGACGTTTACCATTAAAATCCAGTTCATGATGCGCCGCCGATACGGTTCTTGTGGTAATTGCATGGCGCATATTAGAGTGTATGTTCTGATAAGCTTCCGCTGGAACCATATCACACATATGCATCCCCACAAAATCTTTATTTGTCACCCCCACATGATTGGTTTCTTCATTGGACACAACTTCAATCCCCACTTCCTTATGATTAAAGACAGTCAGCATATCCGGCAGAGAATCCAGTATCTTTACAGCATACTTCTCCTTAAAACTGACGGAGTTATTACTTTCTTTCTCCTGTCTGAGGATTAAAATCTCCTTCTTGAGCTGCTCATTTTCTTTTCTAAGCCGCTCTAATTGTTCTACTAATATCGTTTCTGTTTGTTCACTGTTGTCCATGGCATAAGGAATAAATACGTACTTATCTGCCAAAAGTAAATATTTATTTGGAGATAAGCACGTAAAATCCCATTTATTTTCCAAGAATCATTCAATCACCATAATCCGGTCATCCAGTCCGACTTTCATGCCGTCTTCCACGAATACTTCTTTTACGACACCGTCCGCCACCGAACGTATTTCGTTTTCCATCTTCATGGCTACCAATACACAAAGCGGGTCGCCGTGTTTCACACTGTCTCCCTTCTTCACATACGTTTTCAGTATGACTCCCGGCATCGGTGCCTGTACCACCTGCCTCCCTACCGATTCGGCAGCAGAACGTGCATTGTGTATCTTCTCCATCTCTCCCTGTAACTCAATCTGATACAATTCTCCCTTATTCATTATTGTATAAGAATTATTGGAAGAAGGAGAAATCTGCACTCCATGCGAATGATGGTCGATAATGATAGAATGAATGGAGTCACCACCCATATTATAATCGACCTCATATATTTTACCATTGACCGCAATCTTCTTGACCGGCCCGTCCTCCAGGATTTCCACCTTATATTCACTATCCGGCATATCCTGAAGTTTGGCATAATATGTAGCTAACGTTGTACCCATAAACTATTTATTTAATTTTCAATTCAATAATTATTGGCTGTCATCTGCAACTTACCGTAATACTTCCAGAGCGATTCCCCCACCACCGGCAGAGTCGTGGCACGCGAAGCCGCTTCCTTCTCCCGTTCGTAGTGCCGCACCGCGGCCGCAATGACAGCTACCGTCGGGTCGGTATTCTGGCGGCGTTTCAAGTCTTCCTTATCAAAGCGCGTATCAATAAACGTCGTATCATATTCGCCTTTCAGGAAAGCGACATTCTTCAACACACGCTGATGGAAAGGAATAGTGGTCTTGATTCCCAGAATCTTATACTCACGCAAGGCACGAGCCATATTCGAGATGGCCGATTCGCGGGTACGTCCCCAACAGCAGAGTTTTGCAATCATCGGGTCATAATGCAGCGAGACCTCAAATCCGGCATAAGCCGCACTATCCAGACGCAGGTTACGCCCTTCGGGAGCTTCACGAACCGTAATCACACCGGGAGAAGGCATAAAGTTATTCTCCGGATCCTCCGCATAAATACGACATTCAATAGCAGCCCCGCTAAACTTTATATCATCCTGTTTGTAAGGTAGAGGATTACCCGCAGCCACCGTTATCATATCACGTACCAAGTCGACACCGGTACATTCTTCCGTCACCGGATGTTCCACCTGCAAACGAGTATTCATTTCAAGAAAGTAGAAATTCTGCTCCTTATCCATCATAAACTCCAGGGTTCCGGCACTATAATAACCGATTCTCTTACAGGCTTCCACTGCCACTTTCAGCATCTTCTTCCGAGTCTCTTCCTTTACAAAAGGAGACGGAGATTCTTCAATCACCTTCTGATTACGTCGTTGAATAGAACATTCACGTTCACCCAAATGAACCACATTTCCATATTTATCGCCCATAATCTGCACTTCGATATGGTGCGGATTCTCTATATACTTTTCGATATAGACAGCATCATTGCCAAACGATGTCCCCGCTTCGGACTGGGAGAGCCGGAGAGCCGTTTCCGCTTCCTCTTCGGAACGCACCAGGCGCATCCCCTTTCCCCCGCCGCCGGCAAGTGCTTTCAGCATAATGGGATAACCTACTTCATTGGCAACTTTCTTCACTTCATCAATTCCCTGTACAGGCGTCTCCGTTCCGGGAACAATCGGCAGTCCGGCTTCACGCATAATCTTACGCGCTTCCGTCTTGATTCCCATTCTGGCGATAATATCCGCACTCGGCCCGATAAAAATCACCCCTTCCTCTTCACAGCGACGGGCAAAGTCCGCATTTTCCGACAGGAAACCATATCCCGGATGAATGGCCGCCCCGGTCTTTTTGGCGATAGCCAATATCAGTTCCGGTTTCAGATAAGAAGTATCTTCGGGCGATTCGGAGATGCAATAAGCCTCTTCCGCATAGCGGACGTGCAAAGCTCCGCGGTCAACGTGTGTATAAACAGCCACCGTCGAGATATTCATCACCCGGCATGTACGGAAGATACGCATCGCTATTTCCCCCCGGTTGGCTACTAATATTTTCTTTATCATAATCTTTTTCTTTTTAATGAACACTCTTCATTCTCAGCTCTCCACTCTCTATTTATTAAAGCGGAATATTAGAATGTTTCTTGGGCGGATTGGACTGCCGCTTGTTGGCAAGCATCTCGAAACTGCGAATCAGGCGCAGGCGGGTTACCGCCGGGTCAATCACTTCATCCACATAGCCCAGCTCCGCCGCACGATAAGGATTGGCAAACTTCTCGCGATAATCATCCTGAAGCTCTTTCCGTTTCTCGTCGGGTGTCTGCGACTTTTCTATCTCTTTCCTGAACAGGATATTCACCGCACCGTCCGGCCCCATAACGGCAATCTCGGCAGTAGGGAAAGCCAGGTTCACATCACCGCGGATATGCTTGGAACTCATTACATCATAAGCGCCGCCGTATGCCTTGCGGGTAATCACCGTAACTTTGGGCACAGTAGCCTCGCAATAAGCATACAGTAATTTCGCACCATTACGGATGATACCGCCATATTCCTGGTCTACTCCCGGCATGAATCCCGGCACATCGACCAACGTCAGCAAAGGAATATTGAAAGCATCGCAGAAGCGGACAAAACGGGCTGCTTTGACAGAAGCGTTAATATCCAACGTACCAGCCAGCACCAACGGCTGATTGGCGACCACTCCCACTGTCTTTCCGTTCAGCCGGATATATCCGGTGACGATGTTCGGGGCAAATTCCGACTGCAACTCGAAGAAATTATTATCATCGGCTACGGCTTCAATCATCTCCTTTATATTATAAGGTTGGTTCGGATTGGTGGGAATAAGGTTGGAAAGTTCCGGCGTCAGGCGGGTCGGTGAATCGCTGGTAGCCACAAACGGCGGTTCTTCCATATTATTTCCGGGAAGGTAGGAAATCAGTTCGCGGATATAGTTGATACATTCAATATCGTTCTCGGCAGAAAGATGAGCCACGCCGGACTTGGTCATATGAACGCCTACTCCGCCAAGGTCGTCTTTGCTCACCTCTTCCTGCGTTACACTTTTCACGACATCGGGGCCGGTGATAAACATATATCCCGAATTCTTCACCATCAGGATAAAATCGGTCAGTGCAGGAGAATAAACAGCGCCACCCGCGCAAGGGCCCATAATAGCGCTAATCTGCGGAATGACGCCCGAAGCCATCGAGTTGCGGAGAAATATCTCGGCATATCCCGCCAAAGAACGGACTCCCTCTTGAATACGTGCACCGCCTGAATCGTTCAGACCGATGATAGGAGCTCCCATCTGCATCGCCATGTCCATCACTTTGCAGATTTTCCTGGCATGAGTCTCGGACAGGGCACCGCCGAAGACTGTGAAGTCCTGCGCAAAAACATAGACTAGCCGTTTGCCAATCATGCCATATCCCGTCACCACGCCATCACCCGCAAATTTCTGCTTCTCCATGCCGAAATCGGTACAGCGATGAGTCACCAACTTGTCCAGTTCGATAAACGAACCTTTCTCCAACAGTAAATCGATACGTTCACGGGCGGCTGTCTCTTATACACATCTCCGAGCCCACGATACTAAGGC
>OJQL01001881.1_pt1 | contig 13739 bp, 12 predicted proteins | sample 1598731 | NCBI WGS metagenome assembly OJQL01 (sample SAMN03922510, study PRJEB24848) | human gut metagenome | isolation source: stool sample | host: Homo sapiens | place: Germany | collected 2010-02
GTCATACCAGCTGTAGGGGACCGGCAGGTACAGGCAGGTCCAAACCCGCTTTATGGATTTTCCGGCGGCGTCTACAGCCAGCTTGGCGCCTTTGGTATAGGCCCGCACCAGGCCGCCGGCGCCCAGAAGGATACCCCCAAAGTACCGGGTGACCACGCAGGTGACGTTGAACAGCCCCTCCTTCTGCAGCACCTGCAGGGTGGGCATTCCGGCGGTACCGCCGGGTTCTCCGTCGTCGGAAAAGCGCACAGGCCCATTTTGTATGACGTACGCCCAGACATTGTGGGTGGCGTCGAAATGGAGCTTGCGCATCTGTTCGATATGGCTGATGGCTTCGGCTTCCGTCTCTGTGGGCCAGATGTGTCCAATGAAGCGGGATTTCTTTTCTACAAATTCCGCCTGACCGAAGGCGGTGGGAATGAGATACTCCTCCATGCTCAGCTCTCCCGGACGATAAATTCTTTCAGACGACCGTAGAGGATGGGGCCGCAAACGGCCTCCACCTGAATGCCGTCCGGGGTATACTCCACAGACAGGACCTGAGCCTCTCGGTGCAGCTGCTCCAAAAGGCCGCCTTGGGCATAGGGGAAAAGCAGAATGCCCCGGCGCTGGCCCCGGTTCAAATTTTCTTCCACCAGATCCAGCAGCGCAGGCAGTCCGGAGCCCGCCTTGGCGGAAATGGCCACCCGGTTGCTCCCCACCGGCAGCTCTTCGGGAGGCACCAAATCTGCCTTGTTGAAGCACTGGATGATGGGAACGCCCGGCTTTGCCAGCTGCTCCACCAGCTTGTCCACCACTGCAATGTGGCTGTCCCGCTCCGGGTCGGATGCGTCGATGACGTGAATCAGAAGATCTGCAAAGGAGAGCTCTTCCAAGGTGGCGCGAAAGGCGTCTACCAGGTGGTGGGGCAGCTTGGCGATAAAGCCGACGGTGTCGGAGAGAATGACGCTTAAGGTTTCGCTCACGGTCCATTGCCGGGAGGTGGTGTCCAGGGTGTCGAACAGCCGATTGTTGGCGGGAATGCCTGCCCCGGTCAGGCGGTTGAGCAAGGTGGACTTTCCGGCGTTGGTATAACCCACCAGGGCGACGACCGGAACGGAGTTTTTGATGCGTTGGCGGCGCTGGACGGCCCGGACCTGCCGGACCTGGGTCAGCTCCTCCTCCAGCTTGGCAATGCGGCTGCGAATGTGGCGGCGGTCGGTTTCCAGCTGCGTCTCGCCGGGGCCGCGGGTGCCGATGCCGCCGCCCTGCCGGGACAGGCTGGTTCCCATCCCGGACAGGCGGGGCAGGAGATACTGATACTGTGCCAGCTCCACCTGGAGTCGGCCCTCGGCGGTTTTGGCCCGTTGCGCGAAAATGTCCAGAATCAGGGCGCTCCGGTCCAAAACGGTGACGCCCAGAATTTCCTCCAAAACCCGGATTTGGGAGGGGGAGAGGGTGTTGTCGAAAATTGCCATATTGGCCTCGGTGTTTTCGGCCAGCTGGCGGATTTCCGCTGCTTTGCCGGCGCCGATGAAGGTCCGGGAATCCGGCGTGCGGCGGTTCTGGAGCACTTTGGCGGTGCACTGACCCCCGGCTGTCTCCAGGAGCGCCTCCAGCTCGTCCAAGGTGGCGTTGGTCGCCGTTTCCTCCTTAGAAAAGCAATCTGCATGCAGGCCGACGAGAACGGCCCGGTCTATCCCATGTTCTTGGGGCATATGGTCACCTCGTTTCATAAAACTAGAAAAAAGTCCGCACCACTTTCGCGGTGCGGACTTTCCAAGGCTTACTTCAGGCCGAATCTCTTGTTGAACCGATCCACGCGTCCGCCGGTATCGACCAGCTTTTGCTTACCGGTGTAGAAGGGATGGCACTTAGAGCAGATTTCAACCTTGATGTCCTTTTTTGTGGAACCGGTTGTGAAAACGTTGCCACAGGCACAGCGGATCGTAGTCTGTTCGTACTTGGGATGGATACCTTCCTTCATGTCGTTTCACCTCTTTCTGCTCTGTGCTCCAAGGGCGCATGGCACCCGTCAATTCAATAGCCCGACTATAATAGCACATCCAGCCGTTAAAAGCAAGAGCTTTTTTGATTTTTTCCGGGATTTCGTCAAACCGGCCTTTTGGGCGGCGGATTTTTCCGACTGTGCTGCAGACCGGCTCCGGCTTCAGGTTGCCGCCTGATCCACCGTAATTTCCGACAGCTCCAGGCCGGGGTTCCGGCGGCAGGTGAAGTCAATGGCCCAGAAGCTGGTGAAGACCAACAGGTTTCTGCCTCGATAGTCCTCCAACAGCTCTGCGTCGGAGCCCAGGTTCAGATCCTGCAAATCCCCGGGGTACCGGTCAATCAGCCGGAGCTCTTCGTAGGGCAAATGGTCCATCCGCAGCTCCACGCCGTATTCATTTTTCATCCGGTATTGGAACACGTCGAATTGCAGAACGCCCACGACGCCTACGATCACTTCCTCCATACCGGAGCCGGGCACCTTGAAGATCTGGATGGCGCCCTCCTGCGCGATTTGCTCCGTGCCTTTTACAAACTGCTTGCGTTTCATAGAATCTCGGGCGGAGACGCGGGCGAAATGCTCCGGGGCGAAGGTGGGGATGCCGGAAAATCGAAATTTTCTTCCCGGCGTGGTGATGGTGTCGCCGATGGAGAAAATACCGGGGTCGAACACGCCGATGATATCCCCGGCGTAGGCCTCGTCGATGATCTCGCGCTCCTGCGCCATGAGCTGCTGCGGCTGCGACAGGCGCAGCTTGCGGCCGCCCTGCACATGGAACACCTCTGCCTCGCGCTCGTACTTGCCGGAGCAGATGCGCAGGAAGGCGAGGCGGTCGCGGTGGGCCTTGTTCATGTTCGCCTGAATTTTGAAGACGAAGGCGGAGAAGTCCGGGCTGAAGGCGTCGATCACGCCGCAGTCGGCCGTGCGCGACAGGGGCGGCGGCGTCATCTGCAGGAAGGCCTCGAGGAACGGCTCCACGCCGAAGTTCGTCAGGGCCGAGCCGAAGAACACCGGGCTGAGCCGGCCGCGGCGGACCTCGTCCATGTCGAACTCGCGGCCTGCACCGAGCAGCTCGACATCGTCGCGCAGCTGCTGCCAGCGGTCCGCGCCGATGAGCTCGCCGACACGCGGATCGTCGAGCAGGACCTCCTCGCGGTCGGCGCGGCGCTTGCCGGACACGCCGGAGAAGAAGTCGATGTGCTGCCCGCGGCGGTTATAGACGCCCTGGAACTCCTTGCCGCAGCCGATGGGCCAGTTCACGGCATAGGTCTCGATGCCGAGCTCGTTTTCCAGCTCGTCGAGCAGGTCGAACGGGTCCTTGGCCTCGCGGTCCATCTTGTTGACAAACGTGAAGATCGGGATATGGCGCATAGCGCAGACCTTGAACAGCTTGCGCGTCTGCGCCTCGACGCCCTTGCTGCCGTCGATGACCATAACGGCGGAGTCCGCCGCCATGAGCGTGCGGTAGGTGTCCTCCGAGAAGTCCTGATGGCCCGGCGTATCGAGGATGTTGATGCAGAAGCCCTCATACTGGAACTGCAGGACGGAAGAGGTCACGGAGATACCGCGCTGCTTCTCGATCTCCATCCAGTCCGACACGGCGGCGCGGGTGTTCTTCTTGCCCTTGACCTGACCGGCCTGGGCGATGGCCCCGCCGTAGAGCAGGAACTTCTCCGTCAGTGTGGTCTTGCCCGCATCGGGATGGGAGATGATGGCAAAGGTCCTTCTGCGCTTGATTTCAGATTCATATTGAGACATGAGCTTCACTCCTGAGTCAGTGGGATGGGGGCAGGCGGCGCTCAGCCCTGCTGCTCCTTCTGCCGCTCCAAATACTCGTCATAGGTCAGCTTCCGGTCGATGAGCCTGCCGTCCTCAGTGAAGTCGAAGACCCGGTTGCACACCGTCTGGATGAGCTGGTGATCGTGGGAGGAGACCAGCACATTGCACTTGACCGCCTCCAGGCCGTTGTTCAGGGCGGCGATGGACTCCAGATCCAGGTGGTTGGTGGGCTGGTCCAGCATGAGCACGTTGGCCCCGGACAGCATCATCCGGGAGAGCATGCACCGCACCTTCTCACCGCCGGAGAGGACCTTCACGGGCTTATACACCTCGTCGCCGGAGAAGAGCATCCGGCCCAGGAAGCCCCGGAGATACTGCTCCTGGGGATCAGGGGAGAACTGGCGCAGCCACTGTACCAGATTGTCGTCGCAGTCCTTGAAATATTCGGTGTTGTCCTTGGGGAAGTAGGAGAAGGTGGCGGTCTGCCCCCACTTCACAGTGCCCTCGTCGGGCTCCATCTCGCCGGCGAGGATCTTGAACAGGGCGGTGTGAGCGTTCTCATTGTCGCCCACAAAGGCGATCTTGTCCCCGTGCTCCACAATGAAGGAGACCTTGTCCAGCACCTTCACCCCGTCGATGGTCTTGGATACATCGGTGACAAAGAGGATGTCCTTGCCCACCTCCCGGTCGGGGGAAAAGCCCACCCAGGGGTAGCGGCGGGAGGAGGCAGGCATCTCCTCCACGGTGAGCTTGTCCAGCAGCTTGCGCCGGGCAGTGGCCTGCTTGCTCTTGGACTTGTTGGCGGAGAAACGGGAGATGAAGTCCTGGAGCTCCTTGATCTTCTCCTCGTTCTTCTTGTTCTGATTCTTGATGAGCTGCTGCACCAGCTGAGAGGACTCATACCAGAAGTCGTAATTGCCCACGTACATCTTGATCTTGTTGTAGTCGATATCCACGATGTGGGTGCAGATGGTATTGAGGAAATGGCGGTCGTGGCTGACCACGATGACGGTGCCCTCAAAGTCCAGCAGGAAGTCCTCCAGCCAGTTGATGGCGTCGATGTCCAGGTTGTTGGTGGGCTCGTCCATCATCAGAATGTCCGGATTGCCGAACAGGGCCTGGGCCAGCAGCACTTTCACCTTCAGACGGGCATCCAGGGTGGCCATGTCGCTGGTGTGATACTCCGTGCCGATGCCCAGCCCCTGGAGAATGCGGCTGGCGTCACTCTCCGCCTCCCAGCCGCCCAGTTCGGCGTACTCCTCCTCCAGCTCACAGGCCCGCATTCCGTCCTCGTCGGTCATCTCCTCCTTGGCGTAGATGGCCTCTTTCTCCCTGCCCACCTCATACAGGCGCTGGTTGCCCATGATGACGGTGTCCATGACGTTGTAGGCATCATAGGCGTTCTGGTCCTGCTTCAGTACCGACATGCGCACGTTGGGCAGGATGGACACGGTGCCGCTGGTGGATTCCAGGTCCCCGGACAGGATCTTCAAAAAGGTGGACTTGCCAGCCCCGTTGGCGCCGATGATGCCGTAGCAGTTGCCCCGGGTGAATTGCAGGTCCACGTGAGAAAACAGGGGCTGTCCGCCGTACTGCAGCCCCAGATCGGTGACGGTGATCATAGTCGTCTCGCTCCTTACACTCCATGGTAAAAACAGTTTGCGTCCGCTCAGTGCACAAAGGGCGGCACGCCCGCGGTCTGCCCGCCCCGAAACGCCGTGCGGTCCTCTGCACACTGAGGTTACTATCTTATCACAAACAGGAGGAAAAGGATAGAGTATTTTCCGGAAAATTGGGGGCATTTTTTCGTTTACAGCTGTTTTTTTGACCAACAGGACAGCGGAAAGGGAGAAAAAGCGCCCCAGGACTCTCCACTGGGAGATCTCGGGGCGCGGAGGGGGAGTCAGTGCCGTGCGGGCCTCTCCGGCGGACGGGAGGCCAGGCGCAGGGCTCGGCGGAGCTCTGAGGCTCGGGCTGGGGAGAAGGCGGGGGCTCCGCCGCCGAAGTAGAGCTGGTCCAGACAGCGGGCCAGCTCCCCCAGCTCTTGGGCACAGCCGGGCAGCTCCGCCGCCGCCCGGTCCAGGAAGGCGCGGCAGGTCTCCCCCGGCCGGCGGCCCCTGCGGCGGCGCTTCAGGCGGCGGTCCAGCCACACCAGCACGCCGGCGGGGGTATTCCGCCGGGCCAGGTAGGTGAGCTGGAAGCGGACGCGGTCCGCCAGCCGGGACCACAGCATTGCCAGGGTGTCCCGTGGGCTGCGGCGGTCCACGACGCGGCCCCTGCGGGCCGGAGGGTGGGACCGGGTGCGGCTTCCGCCCCGGCGGAGGGCCCAAAGGATCGCGCCGACGCCGGCCAGCAGGACCAGGCCGGCCAGCACATAGAGGACCGCATCGCTGCTCTGGACGGCCTCGCCGGCCGGGCCGCCTGCGGCGGAGATGGGATCGGGCAGGTTTAGGGAGCCGGTCTCCGGGGCAGGGAAGAGGGAGAAGAGCCAGCGGAAGAACCGGTCCAGAAGGGCCAGCGCCCCAGAGGCCAGCTCACGCAGCCAGCCGGTGAGGGCGGTGAGGGCCTGGGCGGCGGTGCCGGTGAACAGCAGCACGCACAGGGCTGCGCCCCCGCCCAGGGCGGCCAGCAGAAGGAGAAGGAGCAGACGCCCCCGGAGGGAGCCGGCGGCCTGTCCGCCGGGACGGCTGTTGGAGGCTCTCTGTCCGGCCAGGGCTGCCAGGGCCAGCAGAGTGCCGGCGGCGGGGGCCAGGGCTGTGTCCAGGGGGAGGACACCGGCGGCGGTGCACAGGGCGGCGGCCAGCAGGACCAGGGAGGCGGTCTCGAAGGAGACCATCAGCTGCTCCGCGGGCGTGGGGCGGATCAGCAGCTCATAGCAGCGGAAGTAGGAGAAGCCCCACATGGCAAGCAGGCACAGCCAGGACAGCAGGGAGGGATAGCGCACCCCCCACAGCCAGACGACGGCCCCCTGGAGGGCCAGAGCGGCCAGCGCCAGAAGCAGGATGGAGCGCTGGGTCCGGGGGCGCCGGAGAAACAGGGCCAGACCCCCACAGGTCAGGGAGAGGCAGACGCACCAGATGAGCAGGCCGGCCGGATCAGACCGGCCGGTCTGACGGAAGGCGAAGATGGAGAACAGGGTGTGCAGGGCAGTCACATTGGACAGCAGGCCGGCCAAATCGACAAGGCGGGAACGGCTCTGGTTCATGGGCGGCTCCCCCCTTTCCGCAGGGAGTCCAAGGAGAGGGACCGGAACCCGGCCCGGGCGGGGACCTCCCAGTCCTGGGCGCACAGCACCCACAGCTGCCCTGGGTCCAGCCGCTCCATCAGGGCGGCGGGGAGGCGGCTGCCGGAGCAGGTGATCAGATAGGCGGTGCCGGACTGGGGGGCCGCGTCGGCGGCGAAGCGGGAGGGGAGAAAGGCCGGCCCCTGGGGGGAGCGACTCTCCTCTGGGACCCGCTGGGCCAGGCAGCGGTAGCCCGCCAGATAGAAGAGCAGGTCGTCCCCGCCGCCCTCCCCGGAGGAGACGGTCATGGGACCGAAGAGGCGGGAGTGGGGGAGGGAGAGGGAGCAGTCCACCCCTGCGCCAGACAGGCCGGAAAGGACGGAGGCCAGTACCTCCAGGGCCCCCTCCAGCTCCCTCCAGTCCTGGGAGAGACCGCAGAAGGACTCCCCATCCAGCAGAAAGCGCAGCCCTCTGGGCTGGATGGTCTGGTACAGGTTCACCGGCGTGCCCTGCTCCCGGGCGGCCATGCGCCAGTTGATATGCTTCCAGCTGTCTCCGGGCTGGTACTCCCGGCAGCCCCGGAGCACGGTGTTGTCCTCCATCCACCCCTGACGGCCGGCGGCGCAATCCCACTGGGGGCGGAGAAAGAGGGAGAGGTCCACCTCCACCGGCCGGGGATAGACGGCGATGGCGGGGATCTGCCCGGCGGGGAGGGGCTGTTCCCCCTGGACCAGCCCGAAGCCGTCCCCGGAGCGGGCCACCAGTCGGTGGACCCGGTACAGTCCCCGCCGCTGGGCAGTCCAGGTGTTCTCAACCTGGATGGTCTGCCAGCTCCCCACAAAGGAGAAGGACTGGCGCAGGGCGGGGACCGGGGCGCCCCCTTCCTGATCCGGGGCGGGCTGCAGATAGGACTCAAAGGCATCGTCGGGGGTGAGGCACCCCTCCTCCGGGGCGTTTTGGGACAGCTCCAGCCAGATCAGCGGCAGAGCCTTCCCGTTCTCCAGATGGTAGATGAGCTGGGTCTGCTGCCCGGGAAAGAGCCGGGGGCGGGGGCACTCCACCTGGATGGAGACGCCGCGTATGGCTCTGCTCCCCCACCACCGGGCGGCCAGCCCCAGCAGGAGGAAGAACAGGCATACCCCCGCCACCCCGCCGCTGCCCAGGCGCAGGGCCAGCAGGACCCCGGCCCCGAACAGCACCAGGGCAGGGGAAGAGATCAGCAGGCTGGAGCCCCGGCCGAACAGGGCCTTACGCTCCATGGAACTCATCTCCCGCCGCCGGGGGGACGGGGAGCTGGGCGGCGATCTGGTCCAGCACCCCGTCAGCGGTGACACCGGAGAGCCGGGCCTCGTTGGTGAGCAGCAGCCGGTGGGCCAGCACGGGGTGGATCAGGGCCTGGATGTCGTCCGGGGTAACGAAGGAGCGGCCCGCCATGGCGGCCCAGGCCCGGGCGGCCCGGAACAGGGCCCGGGCGGCCCGGGGGCTGGCCCCCATCCGGACCATGGGGTGGCTGCGGGTGGCCCCCACCAAGGAAACCAAGTAGCCGGCCACCTCCGGGGACACCCGGATCTGGGAGAGGGAGTCCTGGGCGGCCACCAGCTCCTCCGGGGAGGTGACAGTCTCCAGACCGTCCAGCGGGATGCTGTCTCCCAGGGAGAAGAGCATCCGCCGCTCCTCCTCAGGGGCGGGGTAGCCCATGGAGAGGCGGATGAGAAAGCGGTCCATCTGGGCGGCGGGGAGGCGGAAGGTGCTCTCCGACTCCACCGGGTTCTGGGTGGCCATCACCACAAAGGGGGTGGGGAGGGGAAGGGTCTCGCCGTCGATGGTGACCTGCCGCTCTTCCATGGCCTCCAGCAGGGCGGACTGAGTGCGGGGGACCGCCCGGTTGATCTCGTCGGCCAGCAGCAGATTGGTGAACACAGGGCCGGGCAGGCGGCGGAACTCCCCCCGGTTCCGGTCATAGATGTTCATGCCCAGGATGTCGGCGGGCAGCAGGTCGGGGACGAACTGGATGCGCTTGGATCGGCAGCCGGACACGGCGGCCAGGGTCTTGATCAGGGTGGTCTTGCCTACGCCGGGCAGGTCCTCCAGAAGCACGTGGCCCTGGGAGAGCAGTGCCATGACAATCAGGCGGATCTGCGTCTCCTTGCCGTAGATGATCTTGGCGGTCTCCGCAGTCAGGCGGTCTGCCAGCTGAGCGATATCCATAGGGAGCTCCTCCTTGTGCCGGCTCTCGCCGGTTTTACAGATAAGCTCCATTTTACCACGATTTTTTGGGAATTCTATCCCCAATTTCTAAAGAAGTGCCCGACCCCGCCCCGAAGGGCTGGGCGGACAGTGCCCGGGCCTTCCGGAGCCGGAAGAGCGCCCGCATGGCGGTGCGCCGCTTTCTGAAATATCTGCCCTGTCAGGGGGCGGGAGCCATCCTCAGCAAGCCGGACGGGGACGGCTGGCGAAGTTCCCCGGAGGGGCAGACAGCAGAGCGGGGCGCTCCCGAAGGAGCGCCCTGCTCTTGGCGTGTGGGTGAGAGTATGGTTCTACTTGGGCTGATACAGCTCCAGGATGGCCCCGTCCTTCCACACGAAGGCCAGCTGGTCGCCCTGGTCGTTGGCCTGCATGGGGCCGCAGATGACGCTGTCCGCGTCGGCAATGTACTTCTCCAGGCTGTCCACCTTGTAGGCCACGTGGGGGCAGCGGTGAAGCACCTCGGGGAAGGGGGTGCCCTCCTCGAATTTCAGATACTCGATCTTGTAGTCGTAGTCGTCCACGTTGCTCACCCAGAACTTGGCCCCCTCGTTGTAGGTCATGCCGGGCTTTTTGTTGGTGATGGGGATACCAATGTGCATATACTCAGCGGACATGAAAGTTCCCTCCTGATCAAGCGTTTTTGATTTCCTGGTAGACCTCAAAGGCCTGCTGGGCGGTGTAGCCCCCGTGGACCACCTTGCCGATGGCCTGGGCCATGCCGGCGGGGCAGTCGGACTGGAAGATGTTCCGGCCCATGTCCACCCCGCGGGCCCCCTCCGCGATGGCCCGGTAGGCCATCTCCAGGGCCTCCAGCTCAGGCAGCTTCTTGCCGCCGGCGATGACGATGGGCACCGGGCAGGCGGCGGCCACCCGCTCGAAGCCGTCGCAGTAATAGCTCTTGACCACGTTGGCCCCGTTCTCCGCCAGCACACGGGTGGCCAGCTGGAAGAACTTTTCGGTGCGCTCCATCTGTTTGCCCACCGCCACTACACCCAGAGTGGGGATACCGTACCGGGCGCCGGCATCGGCGGTGCGGCACAGCAGCTCCAGGGAGCGGGACTCGCCGGGGGCGCCGATGAAGGTCTGGACGGCCATACAGTCCGCGTTCATCCGGACCGCGTTCTCGATGTCGCAGGCGATGCCGCCGCCATTGGACATCTCATCGAAGAGGACCGTGGTGTCATAGGTCACCCGGACGCACTTGGCCACCGGGGCGGCGGGGGAAATGCAGGAGCGGAGGATGCCCTTGGTGCCCATGAGCACGTTCACATAGGGGATCAGGGGAGGGATCACCACGTCGATGCGCTCCAGCCCGGCAGTGGGGCCCATGATGTAGCCGTGGTCAAAGGCCAGCATCACCGTGTTGCCCGACTTGGGATCAAAGAGGCGGGACAGACGGTTTTTCATGCCCCAGTCGCAGTGGGCGGCCCCCTTCACATAGAAGCCCTCCTGGACCGGGGCGATGTCCAGGTGATAGTCGTGGGCGGCCTTGTTTCCGATGTTGTCAGCCATGTCTTACTCCTTGCTGTACGCAGGGGTGTGGCAGGGGGTGTTCCACAGGCGGATGAACTCGTCGTCCCACTTGGCGATGTTCATCTGGAAGCCGGCGGCCTCCTGTACGGTGAGGATCTCTCCCACCATGCTGGCCACCACTTCCACGCCCTTGGCTTTCAGGAACTCCACGGTGTCCTTGAACAGCACCAGCATCTCCATCATGGTGGTGGCGCCGCAGCCGTTGATCATCACGAAGGCCTTGTCGCCCGCCTTCAGCTCCAGCTTCTTGGACAGGGCCTCGGCCACAGTGGCCACGGTATCCTTGGCGGACATCATGGGCACCCGGACGCCGCCGCCCTCGCCGTGCTGGCCGGCACCGATCTCCATCAGGTCGGTCTCACCCAGGTCGCCGAAAGACATGCCGTTCTGGGGGTGGGTGGCGTCGGTGGACTTGACGGTGACAGAGGCCATGCTGTCGGCGTACCGCTGGGCGATCTCGGCCACCTCGTCCAGGCTCTTGCCCTCCCGGGCGGCGGCGGCCGCAATGTGATACAGGGCCACCGCACCGGCCAGGCCCCGCTTGTTGTCCTCCCCGCTGGGGTCGTACTGGATCTCCTCGCCGGTGACCACCTGGCGGAAGTTCAGCCCAGCCTTCTGGGCCAGCTTGATGGCCTGCTTGCCCGCCAGCTGGTCGCCGGCGTAGTTCAGAGTGAGCAGCAGAACGCCGTGGCCCTTGTCGGCCAGCTTCATGGCGTCAAAGACCAGCTTGCCGTTGGGGGCGGCGAAGATATCGCCCACCGCCTGCACGTCCAGCATTCCCTTGCCCACAAAACCCGCCTGGGCGGGCTCGTGGCCGGAGCCGCCGTAGGTGACGATGGTCACCCGGTCGGCATTGGCCAGATCCTTACTGATGACCAGGTGGCCGTCCACATTCAGAATGTCCGGATAGGCCAGACCCAGGCCCACCAGCTCTTCGTCGGTGACCGTCTCCGGCGCGTTCATGAACTTCTTCATTTTCATACAGCATTCCTCCAGTGATATTTAAGTGGTGCATTGCCAATCCCGCTCCTGCGGGTGGAACAACAGGTTATTCCCGGGCCAGCCCCTGGAAGAACCAGGACATGGACACGGCGCCCGCGTCCGGGGTGCCGATGGTCTTGGTCCCGTAACTCTTGGCCCGGCCGAATTTGGAGACATACTGCTTCGTAGCCTCCGCCCCCTGGGCGGCGGCCTGGGCCGCGGCATCGAACAGCTCGTCCGCGCTGTCTCCTGTATAGGCCGCGACGGCTTCGCTGGCGGGGATCAGGGCATCCATCATAGTCTTGTCCCCCACCTTGGCGCCGGACATGTCGCTGAGGGCCTTCAGCGCTTTGGCGAAGATGGCCTGGATGCCCGCCGTATCGATCTCATTCCCCTCGGGGGCCTCCTCCTGGAGACCATCCAGCCAGGTGTTCCACAGGGGGACGGCACTGCCGCCGTTCAGGACCATGACAGCCATGGCCGCATCGTCCAGCATGGCTTGGATGCCGCCCTCTGACTCCCCTGCTGCGGCGGAGATGGCTTTGGCGATCTTGCTCATGGTCAGGCCGTGGTCGGCGTCACCGAACCGGGAGTCGATCTCCGTCAGCTCCTGCTCTGCGGCGGTCACTGCCGCACAGGCGTTCTGAAGCCGGGATGCAAATTCCTGCTTGGTCATATGGTGTCACCTCCCTCCTGGACAAAACTTAGGAAAGCTCCTGCTGGGCTGTGTTACTTCTGTGCGTAGATACTACTATAAAAGGTAACAAAAATCAATAGATAGATCTTTTTTTCTCTGTCATTTACGTAATGATATATTGAAATTTATGCAAAACAGACAAAAATAGAACTCCCTGTGGAGGGACGATCCTCCACAGGGAGTTACATATGTTACTTATTGGCCCAGCAGGGACTTGACCAGCTCCGCCCGGGCTGCGATGTGGGTGAAGATCCCGGACCGCAGGGCGCCCCGCAGGGCTTTCTCACTGGTGTTGGCGGAGCAGACGCCCACGATATGAGGGCACTGCTTCAGCAGCTCCAGAGGGATCTGGATGGCGAAGTCCTGATCCGACTGGATCACCGTGCCTGCCTCGTTGAAGTAGTAGACCAGCAGCCGTCCACAGGTGTGCTGCTGCTGGAGCAGGCTGCCGTACCGGACCAGGGAGGCAAAGTCGGGGCTGGAGGGGTAGTTTCCGATGTTGACCAGGGCGGTGTCCATCTGAACCCACTGGTCCTGGATCTGGCGGTAGACCTCGGTGGAGCACAGCAGCTGCTTCTCCTCCAGGCTCTCCGGCAGGGCGGGGAGATAGAGGAAGTGGGGGGCGGCGCCCAGCTGCTGGGCCATGAGGCGGACGTTTTCGTTGGACTGGTAGTTGCGGGCAGGGATGCTGGCATTTCCCACCAGGGGGAAGATATCAGTGACGGTGCTGCTGGGCTGGGGATTTTCCTCCAGCCAGGTCACCAGCTGGCCGATCAGGTGGCCCCAGCCTACCCCCAGGCGGCGGGCGCCGATCTGCCGCAGCAGGTCCACGGCCCCCTGGGAGAGCAGCTGATTGGTGGCGTCGTCGTCCCGGCCGTCCTCCACCAGCACGCCCCCCTGGAGGGAGGTGGACAGCCGCAGCCGGTCCAGCAGGACAGCGCTCTCTTCCCCCGGTTCGTAGACGGTGATCTGCACCACGCCCAGCTCCCGGGCCTCCCCCAGCATCCGGCTCACCAGGGGACGGGACACCCCCAGTTCCCGGGCAATGTCGATCTGCTTCCAGTCCTCCAGATAGTAGCGCCGGGCCACATGGGCCAGACGGAGGAGCTTTTCCTTGCTGGGCGCCAAGCCGCTCACCTGCCTTTCTACACCGCGGCTGTTACATAAGTCAACTGTACCATATCGGCATAACAAATGCAACGGGAAGGGGGAAGAAAATCCGCCCGGCAGGGAAGGGCCTCTGCCGGACGGGGGAAATCAGGGGGACACCAGAGCGTTGAGCACCCGGGCGG
>OJQL01001892.1_pt1 | contig 13646 bp, 9 predicted proteins | sample 1598731 | NCBI WGS metagenome assembly OJQL01 (sample SAMN03922510, study PRJEB24848) | human gut metagenome | isolation source: stool sample | host: Homo sapiens | place: Germany | collected 2010-02
TCATGAATAACTTATTTGTATATTGCGAAATAGAAGAAGGTAACGTTGCAGACGTCAGCCTCGAACTTCTGACCAAAGGCCGTTCGTTAGCCAACCAGTTGAACTGTCAGCTCGAAGCTGTGGTTGCCGGAAGCGACCTCAAAGATATTGAAAAACAAATTCTTCCTTACGGAGTAGACAAACTTCACGTTTTCGACGGTGAAGGACTCTATCCTTATACTTCACTTCCTCACACCTCTATTTTGGTGAACCTCTTTAAAGAAGAGCAACCGCAAATCTGCCTGATGGGTGCTACCGTTATCGGTCGTGACCTCGGTCCGCGCGTTTCTTCTGCTTTAACCAGCGGGCTGACTGCCGACTGTACTTCACTCGAAATCGGTGACCATGAAGACAAGAAAGAAGGCAAGACTTACAAGAACCTGTTGTACCAGATTCGTCCGGCATTCGGCGGTAACATCGTTGCTACGATTGTAAACCCCGAACACCGCCCGCAAATGGCAACTGTCCGCGAAGGCGTGATGAAGAAAGAAATCCTCTCTCCGACTTATCAGGGAGAAGTAATTCGTCACGACGTGAAGAAATATGTAGCCGATACGGACTATATAGTGAAAGTAATCGAACGCCACGTAGAAAAGGCAAAGAACAACCTGAAAGGTTCTCCAATTATCGTAGCCGGTGGTTACGGTGTAGGTTCGAAAGAAAACTTCGACCTGCTGTTTGACCTTGCTAAAGAACTTCACGCAGAAGTAGGCGCCAGCCGTGCTGCCGTTGACGCAGGTTTCGCAGAGCACGACCGTCAAATCGGCCAGACGGGGGTAACGGTTCGCCCGAAACTCTACATCGCTTGTGGTATTTCCGGACAGATTCAGCATATCGCCGGTATGCAGGAAAGTGGTATCATCATCTCCATTAACAACGATCCGGATGCTCCGATCAATACGATTGCCGATTACGTAATCAACGGAAGTATCGAAGAAGTTGTGCCGAAGATGATTAAGTATTATAAACAAAATAGCAAGTAAGGAAAGATGGCTAATTATTATACAGACATACCGGAACTCAAGTTTCACTTGAACAATCCGATGATGAAACGTATTTGCGAACTGAAAGAACGCAATTACAGAGATAAAGATGAGTTCGACTATGCTCCGCTGGACTTCGAAGATGCTGTAGACTCTTACGACAAAGTATTGGAGATTACCGGAGAAATCACCGGAGAAATCATAGCCGCCAACGCAGAAGGCGTGGACGAAGAAGGCCCCCACTGTGCCAACGGACGTGTAGAATACGCTTCGGGAACTAAACAGAACCTGGACGCTATGGTAAAAGCCGGCTTGAACGGCATGACCATGCCACGCAAATTCGGCGGTCTGAACTTCCCGATCACCCCGTACACCATGTGTGCGGAAATCGTAGCTGCCGCCGATGCAGGCTTCGGAAACATCTGGTCTTTGCAGGACTGTATCGAAACTCTGTACGAATTCGGTACAACCGACCAGCACAGCCGTTTTATCCCCCGCGTATGCCAGGGCGAAACGATGTCTATGGACTTGACTGAGCCGGACGCAGGCTCCGACCTTCAATCCGTTATGCTGAAAGCTACTTACAGCGAAAAAGACGGATGCTGGTTGCTGAACGGTGTGAAACGTTTCATTACGAACGGTGATGCCGATATTCACCTCGTACTGGCACGTTCGGAAGAAGGGACAAGAGACGGTCGTGGTCTTTCCATGTTCATCTATGACAAACGTCAGGGTGGTGTGAACGTACGCCGTATCGAGAACAAACTCGGTATCCACGGTTCACCTACTTGCGAATTGGTATATAAGAATGCAAAAGCCGAACTTTGCGGTGACCGCAAACTCGGTTTGATTAAATATGTAATGGCTTTGATGAACGGTGCCCGCCTGGGTATTGCCGCACAATCCGTAGGTTTGAGCCAAGCTGCTTACAATGAAGGATTGGCTTACGCCAAAGACCGCAAGCAGTTCGGTAAAGCAATTATCGAATTCCCGGCAGTATATGACATGCTGGCTATCATGAAAGGCAAGCTGGATGCCGGACGTGCATTGCTGTATCAGACAGCACGCTACGTAGACATCTACAAAGCATTGGATGACATCGCCCGCGAACGTAAACTGACTCCGGAAGAACGTCAGGAACAGAAGAAATACGCAAAACTGGCCGACAGCTTCACTCCGCTCGCCAAAGGTATGAACTCTGAATATGCTAATCAGAATGCTTACGACTGTATCCAGATTCACGGCGGTTCGGGCTTCATGATGGAATATGCTTGCCAGCGTATCTACCGTGATGCACGTATCACCAGCATCTACGAAGGAACGACTCAGTTGCAGACCGTAGCTGCCATCCGTTACGTAACTAATGGTTCTTACATCGCCACTATCCGCGAGTTTGAAACAATTCCCTGCTCACCGGAAATGGAACCGCTGATGTCCCGTCTGAAGAAGATGGCTGACAAATTTGAAGCAAGCACCAACGCTGTAAAAGAAGCACAAGACCAGGAATTACTGGACTTCACTGCCCGCAGACTGATGGAAATGGCTGCTGACATTATCATGTGTCACTTGTTGATTCAAGATGCCAGCAAATCTCCTGATCTGTTCTCTAAATCTGCCCATGTATATTTGAATTATGCGGAAGCAGAAGTAGAAAAGCATACAAGTTTCATCGAAAACTTCGACAAAGAAGACCTGGCTTTCTACAAAAAGTAACAGATTAGCTGTCAATAATAGAATAAAGCATCCCTTCTCTCGAAGCGGATGCTTTTTTATTTGTCATATTCTGTCATTTATCATTATTATTCTATACATTTGTCAAGGAGATAAGTAAATTTTAATCAAGAACCAGATATAGAGAAAGAAATATGCCACTCAAACCTTCATATGACGACAAACTACATTTATCAGGATTATCAAATACGGAAATTCTAATATTAGCCCTCGAGGCTGCTCAGAAACTTGAATGGAAGATTGAAAAAATAGCTCCGGAAGGCATCCTGTTCCAAGTCCCGTTCAATATGTATTCCCACGGAGAGGAAATAACCTTTATCATAGAACAGGGAAGTGACGGAGAAGTATCCGTCCGCAGCCAATCTTCTTCCATACAATTTGTAGATTACGGCAAGAACAGAAAGAATATCCAAAAACTACAAAAGGCAATGGAAGAGGCAAGAAACAGCCTTTCCCTGGAAGAACTGACCCAAAAAGCAAATGAGCTGGAAGAAGATTTCAACCGCCCGCTCACAGAAGAAGAAAAAGCATATATAGAAGAGGAAATGAAAAAAAACTCTATCCTATCTTTCTTCATACCACGCAAAGGATTCATAGCGACACCTATCCTTATCGATATCAATATTCTGGTATTTATCCTGATGGTCGCTTCGGGAGTGGGAATCTTGAATCCCGATACATTACCACTATTAAAGTGGGGAGCCGACTTCGGACCACTGACTCTCACAGGTGACTGGTGGCGTACTGTAACCTGTAATTTTATTCATATCGGCGGTTTCCATCTTGCGATGAATATATACGCTTTCATGTTTGTCGGTCTTTTCCTGGAGCAGCTAATAGGAAGCCGACGAATGTTCGCTTCTTATTTTCTGACCGGATTATGCTCGGCAGCATTCAGCCTGTATATGCACGGCGAGACAATTAGTGCCGGAGCTTCCGGAGCAATCTTCGGACTTTACGGCATATTCCTCGCCTTCCTCCTGTTCCACGGCATCGCCAAAGAAGAACGAAAGGCATTATTAACCAGCATCCTTATTTTCGTCGGCTATAATTTGATTTACGGACTGAAAGAAGGAATCGACAATGCCGCACACATCGGCGGATTATTGAGCGGCTTCCTATTGGGAATTGTTTATGTATTCAGTAATAAGTTCAAGAACCCCGACGCGCAGCGAACCGTATCCATCATTGGAGAACTTGGCATATTCTGCATATTCCTGTTCAGTTTCATTATGCTTTGCAAGAATGTGCCGCCTCTCTACCAGGAGATACGTCAAGAGTGGGAAAGCGGCATCGTGGAAGCCTACCTTAATGGAGAACTGGAAGAAGAAAACGAGAATCATCCGGTTATGAGCCCTCCCGGCAACTCTTCCGACAGGCAGTTTCCTTCATATGTTCCTATCGGCAATAATGACACCTGGCTTTCTTATTATGATGCAGAAACCAATTTCAGTTGCCAATATCCTACCAACTGGAGAAAAATAACAGGAGCAAAAGGATTGACTCCCAGTGCCCCACCGCCATTGCTCAAGCTTGTCAACGGAGCCAACCAACTGACAGTCGTTTCCATCGCCTACGATACTCAGAAAGAATTTGAGCATACGAAAAAACTGTCGCTCATTGTCCCGCGGAATGAGAAGGGGCAGCCATCGGAAGATTATAAGCAAAACGACATCAACATCAACGGACTGCCCATGACAAAAACAACAAACCCGCTGCATATCGGAGCTCCCGATGAACCGGGAAAAGATATACAACAAATCTCATTTAAATATTTCCAGGAGAAGAATAAAAGAATATATAGTATTGTCATGCTTCTCTACGATGAAGAAGCAGCCGCCGATTTAGATGCTATTGTATCGAGTATACAAATAACCAAATAAAGAGAATATGAGAGTCTATATCCAAGTCAAACAATTAGGAAAGCGAAAGTGCAGCATTGAAAAGATGCCCGTTGATTTTCCTGTTCCGCCTGCCCATGTACAGGAATTGATTGAAGCCATCGTCAGTTGGCAAGTCAGTGAATACAACGAACGCTTACAGCAGAGCGAAGTGCTGAAATACCTCACTCAGGAAGAAGTGGAAGATAAGGCAGCTTCAGGCAAAGTAGGGTTCGGAGTCAACTATAACGGCAAACCCGCCGCAGAAGCAGAAGCTATCACCAATGCCCTGCAATCCTACGAAGACGGAATTTTCCGGATTTTCATTGATGACATGGAAGCGGGAGACTTATCCTCTCCCATCCTGCTGGAAGAAGACTCCACATTAACCTTCATCCGGCTGGCTATGCTGTCGGGAAGATTATGGTAATTATTATATCCTACCAAACACTTAAAAACAAATAGAATCATGAGACTTATTTATAATGAAGCATTAAACAAACGGGTACTTCCGTATCTGGAGAAACTGACCCAAAAGAGAAGCAGCCTGGACAAAAAGACAGCCGCCTTGTTTGACATATTCATGTTATACTTTAATATGGATACTCGGTACGGCACCTATAACGACAAGCTGGAACCTTGCATTATAAGTGTCATCAAAGAAGAAAACATCAAAAGCGTAGCCAATCTTTTCGATGGAAAACTGAGCAAACTGCTCCGTTACATATTGGGAGATGAATATGCCCGCCTGTTCCACACCTATCTGAAACTCAAAGTACATTGCCCGTACACTCACGGCTATTCACGGCGTTCACAACGTGCCGCCAACCCTTATCTGCACTTCAACCACGTCATAGACGCATTGACACAATTCCTGAAACTGCGCGCCACCGGCTTTACAGAACAAGCCATATTGAACGGTGGAAATACACCGGAAGAAATAGAAGCATACAAAGACTGCATGAGCTGCGAGAACTGGATAGCCGCCCAAATAGCAGAAGGCAACAAAACAGTCATCGAATACCTGCATAACGTGCTGACCAGCGAAAATAACGCCAACCGCCTCAACCAGGGACATCTCAAGGCTATCGCAATGAGCGGATACCGCCCGTTGCTGGAACTGGAAGGAAAATTGCTGCTGGCAGCAAAACTACAAGAAGGACTCCGACAAGCTATCGTGGAAACGATGGACGAAGGATGTCCCGAAAGCTATCTTCATCTGCTTACGGTAATTTATGAGAACGGATTGCAACGTTTTGCTTCCGTGAAACGTGGTATCGCGGTAAGTACAGGCATCGGAGAACAGGACAGCAGCGAACGTGTCACCAATAAATACATAGAACTAATCCTGCACTTCCTGAACAACCAACAACAGGCACGCAAAGCCCTTCAAAGCAAAGATACCGTCGAACTCTACCTGGCCTTATGGAGCATCGGGTTCTATAATACAAACGACATCCAAGCACTTGCACCTGAAATTCTCAAAAACGGGGCCAAGCACCAAGTACAGACTTTCCTTTACTTCCTGCTCTGTACGCAACACTCCGGCATGAGTTATTACATCAGTAAAGAAGCTTTCGAAAAATGGCATAACGACCCGTCGGTCGTAGCAGCCATTCTCCCGCTCTATCTCACAAATTTCTATCTCAGCCGATATGGCGGACGTGAAGACCCCAAACTCACCGATTACTTTGAGAACAGGGAAGAAGCTGTGCGCCACTACGGATATTTAAAACAAATCTACCACTCCATCTCAGCCAAAGAAACCTATGCTCCCTATATCTTCCCTTGGGAAAGCACACAACTGACCCGTTCGGAAGTTATCCTCAAAATGGCATATATCGTCTGGATGCTGAATGATTCTGCCATGAAAGATGACCTTTGCGGCTATCTGGCATCTCTTGATTCCTATATGCGGGCAAGCTATATCGGCATTGCCCTGAATCCGCCTACCAGTCCGCTGCAAGAAGAATACATCCTCCAATCATTGGGCGACCGCTCATTGGACGTACGCAACGAGGCATACAAAGTATTGTCCGAAATGACCTTATCGCCCGAACAGAACCTGAAAGTAGAGGAACTGCTACGTTTCAAATACAGCGAAATGCGCATTAATGCCATCAACCTGCTTATGAAGCAACCGAAAGAAGAACTGGCAGGCAGTATCCGCCGGCTGGTTACAGACAAGGTTGCCGAACGCCGCCTGGCGGGACTGGACATGATGAAGACGATTCATAACGTAGAATTCCTGCAAGACATCTACCAGAAACTTCTTCCTGCCATCAAAGAGATTCAAAAACCAAATGCCAAAGAAAAGGTATTGATAGCGTCTTTGATTGGTGACGGAACGGAAAAGAAAGCTACACAGCACTACACCAAAGAAAACGGTTTCGGTCTGTACAATCCTGCATTGGAAGTCAGCCTGCCGGAAATCACACCGGATAAAGGGTTCTATGTCAAGAAAGCATTTGAGTTTATCAGCTACGGAAAAGCGAAACTTACTTTCGAAAGGTTGAGCAAATACATCGCCGCGCACAAAAACGATGAGTTTAAAAACGACTACGGAGAAGCACGCCTGGTAGGTAACAGCGTACTGATGAAATGGAGCAACTACGGTGGACTGAGCGGTCTTGGACTCCCGGAACTTTGGATGGATTTCTACGAACGGGAAATCGGGAGCTACGAAAAACTATTGATGATGAGTTTCATGCTTGCATCAACAGGTGTCGCCCAAGAAAACGATGACTATGACGAAGGGGATGAAGAAGACAGAAAAGCCGATATTAAATCCGCCAATAGCTTTGAACCACTTGTGAACAAGATGTATGCAGGCTTCAGTTACCGCGGATTACAGAAAGTACTCCGGAAGTTGCCCTATTATGAGCAAATGGAAGACATCATCGATGCACTGGCATACGAGTACAGAGACGAAACGGTTTATCAGCGAATGGCCGCCAATATGCTGCTCCAGCTAATACCATTGCTCAATACAGAGAATATCTTCCGTCAATATACAAACAAGCATACATGGCTCAGAGATTCAATGGAATACGGAGAAAAGGTCATTGTTTATCCGATACACAACAACAAGTTTGTGCAATTCTGGCTTGACACCCCCTGCAGACCGATAGACGATGCCCTGTTTACCCGTTACTTCACCGTGCGCTATCAGCTATATAAGCTCACCAACTATATGGAGCACACGCCCGAACTGGAAGAAACCGATTCTTATCTGCAATCCGCAGACTTTGCCCGTGCCTGGATGCTGGGGCTGATACCGGCAGAAGAAATATATCGCGAACTGACAGGACGTGTCAACTCCCCCACACAAATCAAGAATATCACTCTTGCGTTGAATGAAAACCATCGTCCCAACGAAGTGGACAGAGAGCGGTTCGCCTATATCAAAGACTTCAACTTCACTTTATTCCGACCATTATTGCAAAAGGCTGTCGACCGGATTCTGGATATAGAACTATCACGCGGAGACTCTGAAACGCAGGTTACCCGCCTGGCGGAAGAACTGACCTGCGTCTATGGAGCCGAAACATTCATCCGCATCCTGCAAGCGTTCGGCAAAGATACGTTCATACGCGACAGTTACAATTGGCGGAACACGAAACGGGGAGTATTGAGCAGCCTGCTTCACGTTTGCTACCCGTTGCCGGCAGACACAAGTGCCCAGCTCAAGAAACTGGCGAAACAAGCCGAAATCAGCGACGAACGGCTGGTGGAAGCCGCCATGTTCGCTCCCCAATGGATAGAACTTGCCGAACAGGCAACAGGATGGAAAGGACTGACAAGCGCAGCATACTATTTCCACGCCCATACCAACGAGACTTGCGATGACAAGAAAAAGGCAATTATCGCCCGTTATACCCCGATTGACGTAGAAGACCTTCGGGAAGGCGCTTTCGACATCGGGTGGTTCAAAGATGCTTTCAAGACGATTGGCAAACAACGTTTTGAAGTGGTTTACAATGCCGCCAAATATATCTCATGCAGCAACAGCCACACCCGTGCCCGCAAGTTTGCCGACGCCACCAACGGTGCAGTGAAAGCAGAAGATATAAAGAAAGAAATCTCGGCCAAACGCAACAAAGACCTATTAATGAGTTACGGACTTATCCCATTAGGGAAAAAAGCGGATAAAGAACTGTTGGAACGCTACCAATTCCTGCAAAAATTCCTGAAAGAAAGCAAGGACTTCGGAGCACAAAGACAGGAAAGCGAAAAGAAAGCAGTGGCTATCGCTTTGCAAAACCTGGCTCTCAACTCCGGTTACGGTGACGTCACCCGCCTGACCTGGAGCATGGAGACGGAACTGATTAAAGAACTTCTCCCCTACCTGTCCCCGAAAGAGATAGACGGTGTGGAAGTCTATGTACAAATCAACGACGAAGGCAAAGCGGAGATGAAACAAGTCAAAGCCGGAAAAGAACTCAACAGCATGCCAGCCAAATTGAAGAAGCATCCGTATGTAGAAGAGCTGAAAGCGGTACACAAGAAACTGAAAGACCAACACGCCCGCTCCCGCATCATGCTGGAACAGGCTATGGAAGACTGTACGCGCTTTGAAGAAAACGAGCTCCACAAGTTGATGCAGAATCCTGTTATTTGGCCGCTACTGAAGCATCTTGTCTTTATCAGTAACGGACAAACAGGTTTTTATACCGATGGATTACTGGTGACAGCGAATGCCGTCTGTCTCCCGCTGAAACCAAAAGACGAATTACGCATCGCCCATCCTACCGACCTGTACACGAGCGGCGAGTGGCATACGTATCAGAAGTTCCTGTTCGACAAAGCCATCCGCCAACCTTTCAAACAAGTGTTCCGCGAACTGTATCTACCGACTCCGGAAGAGGAAGAAGCCACACAATCCCGCCGCTATGCCGGAAACCAGATTCAACCTCAGAAAACGGTTGCCGTCCTGAAAGGACGCCGATGGGTAGCCGATTATGAAGACGGGCTTCAAAAGATATATTACAAAGAGAACATTATCGCCACTATCTACGCTATGGCAGACTGGTTCTCTCCTGCCGATATTGAAGCCCCGACACTGGAATATGTCTGCTTCCACAACCGCAGGGACTACAAACTGATGAATATTTCAGAGATTCCGCCCGTTATCTTCTCCGAAGTGATGAGAGACGTGGATTTGGCAGTCAGTGTAGCCCATGCCGGAAGTGTCGATCCGGAAACCAGTCACTCTACCATCGAAATGCGCAGCGCATTGGTGGAACTGACGATGCCATTATTCCATCTCAACAATGTGAAAGTGGCAGGCAACTTTGCTCATATCGAAGGCAAGCTGGGAAAATATAACATTCATTTGGGCAGTGGTGTGATTCATCAGGAAGGCGGTGCGCAAATTGCAGTTCTTCCGGTACATTCGCAGAGCCGCGGACGCCTGTTCCTGCCTTTTGTAGACGAAGACCCGAAGACTGCCGAGATATTGACAAAGATTATCTTCTTCGCAAAAGACGATAAGATAAAAGACCCGAGTATCCTGAATCAAATCAAATAAGAACAATATGGCAGAAAATTTATCAATCAGTACAGGAAGCAAAGAAGAGAAATATCGTGAGTTACTTCCACAGTTACATGCTTTAGTCAGCACGGAAACGGATTTCATAGCCAACCTTGCCAATGTTGCAGCGGCTCTAAAACAGACTTTCGGTTTCTTTTGGGCAGGTTTTTACATAGTGAAAGGAGATGAACTCGTATTAGGTCCGTTCCAAGGGCCTATCGCTTGCACACGTATCCGTTTCGGCAGAGGAGTTTGCGGAACAGCCTGGAAAGAAGCACGTACATTGATTGTCCCTGATGTAGAGCAGTTTCCCGGACATATAGCATGCAGTTCGGATTCCAAATCGGAAATAGTAGTACCGATACTAAAACAAGGTGAAGTAATCGGAGTATTGGATATAGACAGCGATACACTGGATAGTTTCGATACAGTTGACGCACGTTATCTGGAAGAAATCTGTACATACATCGGATAACTCCATCCGTGCTGTTATCATAATCGAGTAGGAGGTAAATACTAATCATAGGTGTTTATCTCCTACTTTCATATTTACCGACCTATCACACCACCGTACGTGCCGTTCGGCATACGGTGGTTCCTATTTTGGATACCATTCGAGATACGAACCCATCATAGTAGCATACCCTGCCTTGTGCAAGCTATCGCTATCTATCGCCCTTTTCAATATTGGGCTGTCAGCTATACGCCAATAGCCTTTGCGGGTAAGACCCCATTGGTATGCTAAGTTTTTATCTATACCACATTTGATGAGGTTTGCTACTTTTGTTTTGGGCTTCTTCCAAGCTTTCCATATACACATGCGTATTCTCCTTCTTAACCATTCATCAGTTTCAAGAAGAAGACGTTTCATATCGACCAGATGATAGTATCCCACCCAACCACGTATGTATTCCCTCAGCTTTTGCTTCCTCTTGGCATATCCCCATCCATTGCTGCGACTCGTCAATTCTTTGAGTTTTGACTTCATCTTGGATTTGGATTTCGGATGTACCGTGAATTGGCATTTGCCTTTCATTACATAGAAGGAATAGCCGAGATATTTCACTCCGCGCACATAAGATACTACGGTCTTTTCTTTGTTAACCTTTAGATATAGAGTTTTCTCTATAAATTTGGTTATGGACTCTTTGACTCGTCTTGCTGCCCTCTTGGACTTGCAGAATATCATCGAGTCATCGACATAGCGCACAAAGGGAAGCCCTCTGCGTTCGAGTGCCTTGTCCAGCTCATTAAGCATTATGTTGCTCAGTAACGGACTTAGAGATCCTCCTTGGGAAGTTCCATCCTCGCTCGTTTCAAACCAATCCTTTGTTCATTACTCCACTGCGGAGATATTTGTGTATAAGACTAACTACTCTGCCGTCTTTAATTGTGCGGCTGAGGATTTCTATGAGTTTGCTGTGGCTCACGGTATCGAAGAAGCGTTCAAGGTCAAGGTCTACTACATACATGTAGCCCTCAGCAATTATCTTTTGCGCTCCACGCAGTGCGTCATGACAACCTCTTCTCGGACGGAAGCCCTAGCTTGTCTTGGAGAATTGGTCCTCATAGATGGGAGTCAGTACTTGGGTTATGGCTTGTTGCACCAAACGGTCTACCACTGTGGGGATTCCCAAAAGGCGCATCTTGCCGTTATCCTTGGGGATTTCTACCCGTTTGACAGGGTTCGGAAGGTAAGAGCCGTCCATCAAGGAACGGATGAGTTCGCCCTTCTTGGTCAAGAGCCATGGGAACAGCTGCTCGCATGACATCCCGTCGATACCACCGCATCCCTTGTTTCTCATTACCGCCTTGTAGGCTCGGTTGAGATTGGAGGAGCTAAGGATTTGCTCAAAAAGGTGTTCCCTATCGAATGGTACTTCCACAATGTTGTCTTCACACATCCACATGAAGGTCTGCACTCCCCCATACCGTTCGGTTTCCGACCTATCTCTTTGGGGGCAGCCATTAACTTGGGATAATGTTTTCTGCATTCTTTCCTTCATCAGGTATGTTTCAGTTACTATCGCTTAATTATTAGGTTCAGCCCTTCATTCAGTGTTAACGGTTGCTGAACTACTATGGCGTCTGCTGACTTCTCACGGCAGGCTTTACTCCATGACTTTCATAAAAAAAACTGATCATCACGCCCGTGAGACCTCCTCGGATAAGGATATTAACTTTCCATCTTATGTCTGCTTCATTTACACCAACCGTTCCGAATAGCTATAGGGCTTTGGTTTGTTTGGCAACCTTACCCACGGTCATATGCCTTATATGAAGTTTCTGTTCGTCAGACCAGATTGCCGCCAGCTTCTTTCAGATTCCACCTCGCAATGGCCCCCCTTGCTATTGACTGTATGATTCCCGCTATTAGGGCTCATTGGGGACTTCCACCCGTTAGCTAATAACCATGCCGAGCATACCAAAAAATATGGCATATGAGATGATGCTAGGCAGTCATCTTCATATACCATATTACTTTTAAAGACATTTACTGAATATCCCTAATTAATTCTTGACTTTGTGGAGTTCAGCAAACAAAATCAGATTTTATAAAACCAAGTACGAGTAAGAAGGTCAATGTTGCTTGATATATTCCACCTTACCATTCTCCGTAACGATGTAATCTATTTCAGCTAACGAGAAGCAACATGATAATTTTTTGCCGTGTTCAGCTTCTCGCTAGTTGCAATCCCTCCCCTTTTGCCTCCTTGTTTCAGCATACAACGCTTAATAATGGCTTCTTCACGGTCGGATGTTGTCAAGCTTTCTGTGGATGAAGGTCACCCAATCCGGATAAACAGACTGTATCATCTGAAACACCGGTATGCTCACCGTTACCCGCGAAAGAGAAAAGACTTTTCCTCCCCAAAGCGTCAAATCCACTTTTGGATTAACGAACAGTGCGGTTGCAATGGTAACACCCTCCTTAAGTGGAGTACTTGCCACATACTATGGTCACTTTGCCTGCCTTTTCCTTGACCAGATATCTTTGTAATCTTCAGGGTTCCAATCATTGACAGAATAGACTACATACAAACTTCTGTCTATAGATTCAGCATATTGATCCCATTGGAAAATAAAATTTATATTCCAATAATAAGGTGTGGTTCTATTAGTTCTGGTGAGTTCGTATACATCGTTTGCTATACCTCCTCCAGGGACACTGACAACACTATAAGATTGTGGTCTATAATCAACATCGACCATGGGACTGAGATCAAATCCATATGCGGAGCCGTTTTGGACAGACCAAACCATCATGTTTCCACCATTACCACTGTCTGTGTGATAATTAGTTCTTGACCCTTTGGGGCAAAATACGGTTGAATTATAAGAAAATCCGAAAACATATGCTTGTGCATTGGCATAAGATATACTTATCAATGCTATCAATAATATGGATAAAATTTTGGCTTTCATATTCATTTAAAATTTAAAAGGTTATCAAAATATTTATCATCAATACGTACAACC
>OJQL01001898.1_pt1 | contig 13625 bp, 8 predicted proteins | sample 1598731 | NCBI WGS metagenome assembly OJQL01 (sample SAMN03922510, study PRJEB24848) | human gut metagenome | isolation source: stool sample | host: Homo sapiens | place: Germany | collected 2010-02
TAATGAGGTTATTCCAAAAAGGAATCCCCCCCATTGCACCAAAAGGTCGGGATTATATCGGAGAAGATCTTGTTATCATTCCCTGCGTGCCGGTAATATTCTAAGCAGCCACACCGTTTTCTTCGGTGGAATGGGCGAACGTCTGGAAATTACCCATCATTCCTACAACTGGGAATGCTTTGCAAATGGTGCCTGCGACTGCGCAATTTACCTTGCCGGTAAAGATTCTGGATTCTATACGATCAAGGATATTCTGCACCTGGATTAAAATCCACTCTAAAAAAGAACTGGTGACACTTTTTATCGTGCCACCAGTTCCTTATTTGCTCAACAATTTTCGATTATAATTGTTCAGACGCCTGCGCTTCGATCTTTCTTTTTGTCCTCATCCTCGTTCATCTCTTCCTTCTGATTGACTTATTTTTATCACATTTTACAAATCTGTTGTTTTTTTCTTCGGAAGGCAGAGACTTAAGATCAATGACACCACAAACACCCCTGCAACTGCATTTCCATTAAAGATATCTCCTACCTCCTTCGGAAATGCGGAAAAGAAGTTTCCGGAAGTCTGTGTCAGTCCAACACCAATACAGAATGCCAGTGATACGATGATCATGGTTCTGTCATCAAACACACACTCTTTGAGCATCTTGATTCCTTCATACATGATCGATCCGAACATCATAACCGTACATCCTCCAAGTACCGCCTGCGGAAGCGAATTGAAAAAAGCTCCAAGCGGCGGGAACAGAGAAGCAAGGATCAAAATCAAAGCCCCCATCAGAATAGTAAAACGGTTGATAACTCCCGTCATAGTGACGAGCCCGATATTCTGACTGAAAGAAGTAAGCGGCAGACATCCAAAGCATCCTGAAATCGCACTGGAAAATCCATCCACGGCAAGAGACCCCTGCAGTTCCTCCATCTTGATATCCCGTCCAAGTGCACCGGTACACACTGCAGTAGTTGCACCCGTTGTCTCCGCTGCCGATACCAGGAATACAATTGCAATAGTAAAGAATGCTCCCAAATCAAAAATCGGTTTATGGGAAGTAAAAAATACAAGCTTTGGAAGGCTGAATACACCAACCTGCTCGATCGTCTTTGTAATTCCTGAAAAATCAACCATCGGTGCAATCCCTGCCACAGTAAATATAATGGACAGAAGATATCCACAGACCAGACCAACCAGTACGTTCAGGTTCTTGTATACACCTTTTAACAGATAACGGGCAGCCAGACACACAACCAGTGTGAAAAATCCGACCAGAAGATGATACCACGCTCCAAAATCTTCTGCTCCGTTTCCACCGCCCCAGGAATCCATTCCTACCGACAAGAGGGAAAGCCCAATCGCAATCACCACACATGCCGATACTACCGGTGTCAGGAACCGTTTCCAGTATTTGGCACTCATTCCTACCAGTCCCTCAAAAATACCTCCGGCGATCACCGCACCAACCATCCCTTCATATCCAAGTTCCGGATTGGTACAGATCATCAGCAGACTACCAAGAAAGGTAAAACTGACTCCCATAACGATCGGAAGCCTGGAGCCAATCTTCCATACCGGGTAAAGCTGCAGACAGGTCCCGATCCCCGCGGCAAACATCGCACACTGCAGAAGCTGCGTAATTTCCGCAGCACTTAAGTGATTCTCCGATCCTCTCACAAATGCCGCACTGCACACGATCAACACCGGTGCCAGATTCGACACAAACATTGCCAGAACATGCTGGAGTCCGAACGGAATCGCCTTTTTTACCGGCACTCTTCCATTCAGACAGTAAATATTTTCCTCACTCACTGCTTTTGTATTTTTCTCTTTATCCATTTTCCTTTTCCCTCATTCTCTTTTTTTATTCTGTCCTAAGCGCTGTCACCGGATCGCTCTTTGCTGCTTTCCTTGACGGAATGATTCCACCGAGCAGGGTAAGCCCGATACTCAAAAGAATCAGCACAATTGCCGGAAGTACTGGTAAAAATGCATTGATTTTGTTATTATCTGCCACCGCATGGATGATCATATTTCCAGGGATTAGAAGCAGCAGTGACAGTCCGATTCCGATCAGTCCGGCACACAGACCAATGATAACGGTTTCTGCATTAAATACCTGCGATACATTTCTCTTAGATGCCCCGATCGCGCGCAGGATTCCAATCTCCTTCTTCCGTTCCAGTACACTGATGTAGGTGATAACCCCGATCATAATTGAAGATACTACAAGGGAAATCGCCACAAACGCAATCAGCACATAGCTGATGATATCCACGATATTTGTCACGGAAGACATCAGTGTTCCGACTATATCGGTATAAGTGATGATCTGTTCCTCTTTTCCTTCTTTTTCCATCCGGCTGTTATAAGAATCCAGGATTTTCACCACTTTTTCCTTGCTCTCAAAATCCATCGGATATATGGAAATCTGACTCGGGTTCGCAAAATCCACGTATCCAAGCTTCTGCAGATTATTGTCATAGGAAGCAGTCGCGCTCATTGTCATGGATGCCATCAGCTCTTTCAGATCATCTTCTGTCATATTCATCTGAAATGCCTTTGCAAATGCATCGGTATCAATCTTCATCGAACTTCCAAGCATGTTCTGCAGCTGGGTTCCCACATTTCCCATGGCAGCCCGCATGGCGTTCCCGATTTCTTCTGTGATCTGAGTGACGATCTGATTCATTGCCGAAGTGATCTGTGTCTCAAGCACATCCGAAATTGCTCGGGTATAAGTTCCCATTGCCTTTGCCATGTAACTTCCCATTGTCGCACTTAACTGGCTCTCCAGCTGATCCATATCGATCACCTCGGAAAGCCCGTTCATCAGACGCTGTTTTCCATCTGCTGTAGCAAGGTAGTTCAGAAAATAATCTCCCATTTTGGTCGGATCTGCTTTTCCATTCGCCGCAGCATATGCCGGATAACTACTCGCCAGTTCTTTTGTCAGTTTTTTCAGCTGGTCAGAAGTAATATTTATCACCGTATCTCCAAAAATCTCCTGCTGCCAGGCATTCATAATCTCTTTTGCTTCCTCGGTCTGTAAATACTCCGCCAGGTATTCTCCAAATTTATCCGGATCTGTATATCCTTTTTCCGCCGCATACTTTTGATATCCTTCCATCACACGCTGTACAAGCTCCTGCATCTGATCAATTGTAATCTTAAACCCACCGGTGCTCTCAATGATCTCCTGCAGATTATCTTTCAGGATCTTCTGCGCTTCATCCGTCATCAGGTAATCCATAAAATCTCTCGCCAGATTTGAATAATCTGCTTCCGGATGGAATTTCACATACTCCTGATAACCTTCCATAACACTCTCAGACAACTTCTGCATTCCACCCGGTTTTACGGTAAGATCCAGGCTTCCGATCATATCGCCAAGATTCATCTGTGGCATACCGGACACGTCAAGACTGATCTGATCCAGATTTATCATCCCCGACAGATCCAGAGAATCCCCACCCATCCGGAATGCATTTTCCAGATTCAGGGAATCTGCTGACAACATATCACCGGAAAATCCACTGTCGTCTAAAACAAATGCTTTCTGAAGTGCATCCTCATCTACCGTAAACAGGCTGTCCGCATCCAGTCCATTCTTCTCTTCTGTCGTCCCGAACGGTTCTCCAGTAAATACATTCTTTGACGGATTTTTCAGCTGATCCTTTACAATCTCACTTTTTGCAGCCTCTTTTGCGACATGCTCAGTAAGTCTCTGCGGATAGCCAATCCCCGGTGTCAGAGCGGAAGCATTTGCATCTTCCGATGCCTGTACGATTCCGACGATTTTAAGTTCTTCGCCCTGATCCACGAGTTTCTTCATATATTCCTTATTATCGGATTTATCCTTCCAGATCTTGTACTGGCTGTCATATTCGTAGCAGTCAGACACATTGACCAGTTTAAAAGTTTTTCCAATAATATCCTCATAGGTATATGTTCCGATATTTGCCGGAGTGTTCACATCTTCTTCATTGATAAATTCCTGGATCATTTCGTCCAGTTCCATCTGATCCCGCAGTCCCAAAGTATAAAGGAGAAAATCACTCATGCCTCCGTCCGAAGTCAGCACCAGTACACATTCATTATAATTCTGCGGCCAGCGTCCCGCCTTCACATCATACTGGTTCTCATAAAGTCCCTCCGTCTTAGGCATTTCATAAAAAACATTCGTACTCATCATCGATGACACCAGACTGTTGGTACTTGCACCAGAGCTGATTCCAAGCAGCTCAAAGGATTTGTCCGGATTCACCTGGCGAATGGAACCATCCTTGTTCTGCCGATAGATTCTTGGTGAAATATTATAAGAATATTCAACGGCACTGGTATAGTCCTCAATTCCACTTTTTCCTCCATCCAGATATTCTTTTAAAGACTTCAGGTCATTGGAATCCATCGTGGAAAACATATTGGTCATCATCTGCATAACCTTGACTTCCCCGTCTTTTTTTGTCTCCTTCTTATCCGAACTGCCCGAACCACTGTCCATATTGCCTACCATCATCGATGTCATATCAAATCCGGTACTCTGGATCTGAAGCGGATACTCGGAAAGAGTCTCTTCTTCAATTGACTTGATGTAGGCATTGACTCCGTTGGAAAGTGCCAGTATCAGTGCAATCCCGATAATTCCAATAGAACCGGCAAAAGATGTCAGAAGAGTCCTTGCTTTCTTCGTCTTTAAGTTATTAAAGCTCAGGGAAAGAGCCGTCAGAAATGACATGGAAGCTTTTCCCATATTCTTATGCTCCGGCTCCTTCATGACCGCTTCATTGACATAAAATTCGTCCGTATCCGAACGGATCTTTCCGTCCTTGAGCGTTACGATACGGGTCGCATATTCTTCAGCAAGCTCTGGGTTATGTGTAACCATTACAACAAGCCGGTCTTTTGCCACTTCTTTTAAAAGTTCCATAACCTGCACACTGGTCGCCGTATCCAGCGCTCCTGTCGGCTCATCAGCAAGCAGAATATCCGGATCATTGACCAGCGCACGGGCGATTGCCACCCTCTGCATCTGTCCGCCTGACATCTGGCTCGGTTTTTTATGCAACTGCTCCCCAAGACCAACTTTTTTCAGAGCCTCAATCGCTCTCTTTTTCCGTTCTTCCTTCCCGATCCCAGAAATAGTCAGTGCCAGCTCCACATTGGCAAGCACCGTCTGATGTGGAATCAGATTATAACTCTGAAATACAAAACCAATTGTATGATTCCGATAGGAATCCCAGTCTCTGTCTTTATATTTTTTCGTAGAAATCCCGTTGATGATCAGATCACCACTATCGTACCGATCCAGTCCACCGATGATGTTAAGAAACGTCGTCTTTCCCGAACCACTCGGTCCCAGGATCGCAACAAATTCATTGTCCCTGAAATTCAGGCTTACATCATCCAGTGCCTTCTGTACCAGCGTACCTGTACGGTATTCTTTGCAAATATGTTGAATTTGAAGCATAAAAATTCTCCTTTTAAGTTGTAACTCATGAAACGCGTATGTTTCATTGTACACCCTTAAAAGGAGAAAATCATGTCTTTTAGAAAAATTTTATTCTTTATTTTCTGAGAAGTTCTTTTCCCGAAATACCTGGCTCTGTCATATTGACCGGATCCAGAACGGTTTCCATCTCTTTTTCACTTAAAAGACCTTCTCTGAGGATCAGATTACGGATGGATTCCCCGGTCTTCATTGCTTTTTTCGCAATCTCCGCTGCTTTCTCATAGCCTACATGCGGACAGATTGCAGTAATTACGCCGATGCTGTTCTCTACCAGCTGACGGCATCTCTCTTCATTGGCTGTGATTCCTGTCACACAGTTGTCAATAAAAGTCTGCACTGCATATGCAAGTGTATCGATCGACTGGAACAGACAGTAGAATACGATCGGTTCAAACGCATTCAGTTCCAGCTGTCCACCCTCTGCTGCCATCGTGATCGTCACATCATTTCCAATGATGTTAAATGCGACCTGGTTCACTACTTCCGGGATGACCGGATTCACTTTTCCCGGCATGATCGAAGAACCATTCTGCTTTGCCGGAAGGTTGATCTCACCAAATCCGGCTCTTGGTCCGGATGACATCAAACGCAGGTCATTGGCAATCTTGGAAAGTGTGACTGCACACGCTTTCACTGCACCGGATACTGCCACAAACGGATCCAGATTCTGGGTTGCATCGATCAGATCAAAAGCCTGGACAAACTGAATATCAGATATTTTTGAAAGATTCGGAACAATGCGGCTTACATAGGCTTCATCTGCATTGATTCCGGTTCCGACTGCCGTTCCACCCATGTTGACGGTACGCATCTCGTCCATCGCATTATCCATACGGTGGATATCACGCATGATGGCATCGGAATATGCCTGAAATTCCTGACCCAGACGGATCGGAACTGCATCCTGCATTTGGGTGCGTCCCATTTTGATCACATGGTCAAATTCCTCTGCCTTTTTGCAGAGCGCTCCATGAAGTCTGAGCAGTTCTTTTTTCAGATTCTGAAGAAGTCTGAGTGAAGTCATCTTGCCAGCTGTCGGAATAACATCATTTGTGGACTGTCCGCAGTTTACATCATCATTCGGATTTACTGCTGAATAATCTCCCTTTTTCCCGCCAAGAATCTCAATCGCACGGTTGGCAATGACTTCGTTTGCATTCATGTTCAGAGAAGTACCCGCACCTCCCTGGATCGGATCTACGATAAAGTACTCATGCAATTTTCCTGTAAGGATTTCATCACATGCCTGTACGATTGCTTTTGCCTTTTTCTTTTCCAGAATCCCACTCTCGCAGTTGGTGATCGCAGATGCTTTCTTTATGTACGCAAGACTGTTGATGATCTCCGGATGCATATTCAACCCGGTAATACGGAAATTCTCCGCGGCACGCAGTGACTGTACCCCGTAATATACATCTCCCGGAATATCCTTTGCCCCTATTGAATCCTGTTCTACACGATAACCTGTCTTGTTTTCTTTTCCATTTTCCATCTCAAAATCCCTCGATTTTCCATTTTTCTCTGGCGTATTGCCTTTGTTGTTTTCATTATATCTCTGTGTTACAATATAATCTAATACATATATTTTTATAGTAACTATAATTTTAAAACTATGTCAAAGGAGAATACCTATGTTTCAGGGAATGGAATATGTCTATGAAGTTTATCTGGAAAAAAGCTTTTCCAAGGCGGCTGAGAAGTTATTTATCTCACAGCCTTCACTCAGTGCCAACGTAAAGCGTGTCGAGCATCACATCGGATATCCGATCTTTGACCGGAGTACCAAACCACTTTCCCTTACCGAATGTGGGGTACAGTATATCAAAGCGGTAGAAAAAATAAAAAGTATCCAGAATGACTTTGAAGGATTTGTAAACGACTGGGGCGATCTGAGAAAAGGAACACTCACCCTCGGAGGAAGCAACTTGTTTTCCTCCTGGATCCTGCCTCCGCTGATCGCGGATTTTGCCCGCAGATATCCTCTGATCCAGATCAGCCTGATTGAAGAAACCACTGCCAATCTTGCCCGTATGCTGCGACACGGGCAGCTGGATCTGATGCTGGACAGCAGTGTTCTGGATGCCACCATCTACGGCTACCGTAAATTTCAGGAAGATCACCTGATCCTTGCTGTTCCGGGAGCATTCCCGATCAATAATACGCTGCGCTCCTATCAGCTTCCTGTAGAAGATATCCTGAGCAAAAAATTTCTGGAAGAATCCTGTCCTCCCGTTCCTCTGACACGCTTTAAAAGTGAGCCTTTTATTATGCTGAAACCGGAAAACGACACTGGAAAACGTGCCCGTATGATCTGCCAGAACAATCTCTTTGAACCAAATATCATCCTGGAAATGGATCAACAGATGACTTCTTACAACATCACCTGCTCCGGCATGGGAATCTCTTTTATCGGAGATATCATGCTCTCAAAAGTACCTCTTACCTCTGATGTGGTGTACTATAAGCTTCCTGCAGGCGAAAGCATCCGTGACATCCGGTTCTACTGGAAAAATGGTCGCTACCAGACAAGGGCAATGGAAGAATTTTTAAAAATGGCGTGCCAGTAAGGCACGCCACTTTCCTGTAGAACAGATACTATCTATTTATCTGCAATCTTGGATCCGACAAATAATTCTTCTCTACATAAACCTACTCACTTCTCAGTGCATCGATTGGATTCATGTTCGCCGCCTTCACCGACGGAAGGAGTCCGAAAATAATTCCGATCAGTGTGGAAAATACTACTCCGACCAGAATGGACACTCCGCTGATTGCCACCGGAACTGCCGAGACTGCGGAAATAATATAGGCAAGCGCAATCCCTCCTGCCACACCGATCAGACCTCCGAGAAGGGTAAGCACTGCCGCTTCCGTCAGAAACTGCGTCAGGATCCTTCTTTTTCTTGCCCCCAGTGCCTTTTTCAGACCGATTTCTCTCGTTCTTTCTGTCACAGACACCAGCATAATATTCATAACACCGATCCCGCCAACCAGAAGTGAAATGCTTGCAATCCAGAGCAGCTGCTGGTTCGTCGAGCTGCTGATCTCCTGGATCTGGTTCGCCTGTTCCAGAAGATCTTCCCCTTTATACTTTATCGTCTCATCAGACACAGTCAGGTAACTGTTCAGGATATCTGCCGCCTTTTCTCCTGCCGCAGTCATCTCATCTGTGCTTGTCGCGCGGACAACCAGATTCTGCGGTTCATCGTACTGATAAATAATCGGCCACAGTGTATCCGGAATACAGATCGTTCCGCTTCCATCCGTGGATACATAACGATAATAGTCTTCCATTGAATTGATCACCGGCTGCGAATTTTCTTTTCTCGCCATCATACCGATCACCGTAAATGGCTCCCCTTTAACCTCAATAATCTTTCCAATCACATTTCCATCCGGAAATAGAGCTGTGGCTGTCGTTTTATCAAGCAACACAACTTTTCGGTTTGCCGTAAAATCTTTTTTGGAAAAGCCACGCCCTTTTGTGATCTGAAATCCATAGGCATCCAGATAATTGGAATCTATCCCAAAAATATTACAGCTTGCCAGTTTCTGACTGCCTGCATATACAGCATCATATTCATTCCGTCTGTGATAAAGGGCTGCACTTTCCACCTCATCCAGTGCCTGGATCTCACCAAGTACCTGATCTGAAATCTCCGGTATTCCATCCGGAACCTCCTGATAAGACAGATCCAGTGTCCAGTCTCCCTGATAAAGCTGGATATTGACCGCATTATTTCCCGCGCCAACCAGATTTTTCTTGATCTGCTCATTGGTTCCTTTGATCGTTGAAACAATTGCAATGATCGATCCGATTCCGATAATAATACCAAGCATCGTCAGCGCAGACCGCAGCTTATGACTCCAGATTCCCTGAAATGCCAGCCTGATATCTTCAAGCATCTCCTCACCCCCTCATTAATTATAATCATACAGTGACTCCACTGTCTTTGTCTTCGCACCCTCTTTTACATTTCTTCCATACGGAAATGCAATCTCATCCTCCATGGTAAGTCCGGAAACGATTTCAATGGAACCGTACATATTTTTTCCAACCTCTACATACTGCTTCTCCAGCCTTCCATGTTTTCCTTTCTTGTATACATAGGAGCGGTTTCCGTCTTCTCTTATGAACATCTGTTCCAGGTAAATCGAATTCCCACTGTCACCCGAAAGCCCGTCTACAGAAATACTGACACCCTCACCAGATGAAAGGTCTGCATCTTTCTCAACCACTGCAGTAAACGGATAGTAGGACATATTAGGATTCTCGCTGCTCTTCATACTTTCAACCGGTGAATTACCGATACTGGTGATCGTTGCCTCATAAGAGTTCCCCGTATTCCAGGAAGTCACCATCACATTCATACTGCTTTCGGCAATTCCTCCGATTACATAATAACCGGTTTTTCCGGTCACAGATATAACCGGTTTATTCTCCAGCTTTGCCTCTTCTTCGTCAAGTACAGCTTTTACCGTTCCCTCTACTGTACTCTTTACAACACCGTTATTTACTTTTTTATCCAGCTTTTTCAATTCCAATTGTGCTGTTCGCTTTTCCAGATCCAGGTCCTTGATCTTCTGCTCTTTTTCCTGGATTTGCTTTGCCTGCTCTTCCCTGGTCATTCCATCTGCATCTCCCGGATCCGGCTCCTCATATCCACCAGGATTATCCGGTTGGTCCGGAATTTTCGGCTCTTCCGGTGTCTCCGGCTGTTCCGGATTTTCGGGCTTTATCACCTGTCCGGTCTTTCCGTCCAGCGTCCAGGAGTATAAAAGAAGCGTTGGTTCCTTCTCCTGATCCACTACATCAAAGATACAGACTGCCCTCTCTTCCAGCATTTTCAGCATGAACTCCGCATTTACCGTTGCTCCCGGCGCACAAAGATAGCGATACGGCTTTTCTTTTGTTCCATCTCCATCTTCATTATAAGGAGCAGCGTCCTTTGTAATCTCTTTATAAATGATCTTATCCTTCAGTTCTTCCGGAAACGGTTTCCCGATTGATGGTTTTTCCGGTCCTTCCGGATTTTCTGGTGTCTCCGGCTGCTCAGGATTTTCGGAAGTATCGGGATTTTCCCCTTCATTTTTCTTTGCATCCGCAGTCCGTATTATTCCAGGTCTTGTTCCTTTTGCAGTCATTTTTCGTAGTTCATCCTGGCTTCTTTCAACAGACGCAACAATCTTTGCATTTTTCAACTGTTCTAATTCTGCCTTTTGATTCTGAATATTCAGTTCAATCCCCTGAATCTCCATCTGCTTCATTTCCTGCTCAAGTCCTGCAAGCGTAGTATCATAGGCAACCAGACGATCGCCGATCTTCACCGTATCCCCTGATTTGACATAAATCTCCTTGATCGTAAGGGTATCATCATGGTAAATGTCCTGGCTCGCACCTGCCTGCACCTTCGCATAATCATAAATATCCGATTCTGAATACCACCCACCATTACTCATACTGGCTACCGGTGCTACCTTGACCGCTTTTTCACTTTTTTTCATTGCAAATAAAGTGCCGCCTCCAATGACACATACACAGACAACCAAAGCAATCCCGATCTGAAGAATTTTTTTCTTATTTCTTTTTTGAAAAGCCATCCTTTATTCCCCCTCTTCCATGCCTCCTGCCTGTACATTTTCGTTCTTCTGAACGGATGCTCCTTCTTTACATTCTCCATCCGGCCAGACAATGTAATCCGTCTCTTTCAGTCCTTCTGTGATCTCCCATGTATCCTGCTCCTCATCATAGGCACCAAGCTTTACCTTTCTCTTTTCCAGTCTGTCCTTTTTATTTGCTACCCAAACGTAAGGCTCTTTCCCGTCTGCATCTACAATATAAGCAGTCATCAGATGTAATCCCTCTGTATTTACTCCGGTTCCAGGCTCGATATATACATGCTGTCCCAGCATCAGACCATCACTGGTTTCAAGCGTTACATAAAATGGATACTTAGTTGCCCGGGCAGAAGAATCCGAACCGGAATACATCTCGCTTTGTGAACTGCTCTCCGGTTTTTCTGTGTCGATCACATCCACAGATCCCTTCCAGATCTCCTCCTGGTTATTCCTTGCCCGCACCGTCACATCCATTCCCGGCTGAAGCTCACCGATATTCTGTTCATTGATCTTTCCCTTAATTCGGTATTTTCCAGTAGAAAGAATGCTCATAAATGCCTGCTTTTCTCCACTGTAATTATCATAGCCAGGATCCGGATTGATCTCCTGGATGATTCCTGCAATCGTGGATGTCACCGTGGATGATTCCAGACTCTTCTTCGTCCGGTTCACTTCCAGTTCTTTTACTTTATAATTATATTCTTCCTGTTTTACATTCGTCTGTAGCTCCTGGATCTGCGTTGTATAAGAAAGCTGCTCACCTGCCGGTGCATTCTTTTTCTCTGTCGTTAAGACCGCAATCTGTGAATTCAGATTGGAAATACTGTTCCCTATCTTCTCCAGCTCCAGATTCCCCTGCTCCAGTGTCATCGCAAGCTCCTCTGTATCATATTCAAATAGTTTCGTCCCAGGCTCCACTTCCTGCCCTTTTTCCACGAAAATCTCTTTCACTTTCTGTCCTTCTGAAAGTGAGATTTTCAAAGTATCCTGCGCCTCCACAACGCCTGCAAAGCGGTTCACGGTTCCGCTTCCGTTTCCGGTGATCACGCTGACCTTATCCGCGTAGTAGATGTTCTTCGCGGAATCCTTTCCCCCTCCTGAAACCATGTGCAGGATTGCGGCAATCAGAGCGACTGCAAAAATAAAGCATACAATAAAAATCACCTTTTTCTTCCCCATCAGATTGTCTTTGAAATTCCTATTTACATTCATTTTCATTCCCTCCTCATCATTCTACTTTTAAGGTGTAAAAGTTTGTTGAAGTTAGTCCGACAAAGTGTATATAGAAAGTGCTGCGGCTTCCCTTCGGCAAACCATTCCGAGGAACCTCTGAAAGCGGGAATCGTGTTCAGGAAAGCCTTCCACGATTCCTGAGTTTCCTCTCCATTGCCTCAATAAGGAACTCACAGCACTTTCTATATACACTTTGCCCTCTAAGTTATCGCACAATACCATCGCCCCATAACTTAAATTCCGATGTCCAATTATAGTTTCAGTATACTGGAAAACAGTTGGAAATACTATTTAGATTTTCTTAAATTTTCGTTCATTTCTGTGTCATATAATCTTTTGACTGAACTCTCGTTCTTTTATTTCTACATAAATAATCTCCCCATAACAATCGCTCCGTAACTTTGTCCATAACCTTCAACTCTTCACCGCATATATCCTATCTGTTCTGTGGATATATTCAAAAGTGTTACCAGTTTTGCCCTGTCCGGCTCTGCCTGATTGAGCATCACGATATACTCACTGTTGGAAATCATCGTACTTGCAAGAACAGAATCTAACAAATTAAAACAGGCAATCTTCGCCTACTTATTTCAGAAGAATGAGGCGAAGTTTCATACGACAGTTGGGGAATTGGAATTCCTCAACTCACTCCCCAACTTTTACCCAATTCCATGCATAAATAGCGGTAATTTTCGATAAGTCAAAATTTATTCCCCAACACTAAAAAAGGTCCACCGGACCTTTTTGTCGCATGCTTGGCAACGCAAAAAAACCTTGAATTATCCCATTTTCATAGGAAATTCAAGGTTTTTCGTTGATTTACATGATAATCATACGGTTCAAATTCTTATGCGAACTGTAAGATTATGCGTTCATCTGATTTGCGACTTTTGGATTACATTCCAGCCTGATTTGTGAACTTTGAAATTATATTCCTGCCTGTATTGCTACTTATATATAATACAGCTATGTATTTATCAGTATTTTCAAGAAATTGGTCTTTCCGGCTAATTAACGATTTCCTGTGTTCCCCAATTTTTTAAGTTGGGGAATGATTCTGAGCATTTGTTGCTTGATTTCAATTTCATTTTTTCTTATTTGTGGAATCCTTTTTATAAAGTTGGGGAATCTTTTCGTTCCCCAACTTCAATTCATAGCATCATTTTTCAATCTCTATTTCTAAAGAAATCCTCATATTCCTTTTTTACCCTTCTATTTTCAGGAAACATATCTCTTTCCACCAATAACTGTGACGCTCTCCAATCT
>OJQL01001899.1_pt1 | contig 13624 bp, 8 predicted proteins | sample 1598731 | NCBI WGS metagenome assembly OJQL01 (sample SAMN03922510, study PRJEB24848) | human gut metagenome | isolation source: stool sample | host: Homo sapiens | place: Germany | collected 2010-02
AGATTCGCCTTAGTCTCGTGGGCTCGGAGATGTGTATAAGAGACAGTGATAGGAGGCGGGCACGCCGGATGCGAGGCGGCGGCGGCGGCGGCCAATATGGGTTGCCGGACGCTGCTGGTGACGATGGATATGACCAAGTTCGCGCAAATGTCGTGCAACCCGGCCATAGGCGGAGTAGCCAAGGGACAGATTGTCCGCGAAATCGACGCGATGGGCGGATACACGGGTATCGTGACCGATCGCTCGACGATCCAGTTCCGGATGCTGAACCGCTCGAAAGGACCCGCCATGTGGAGCCCGCGCGCCCAGTGCGACAAGGCCCGATTTTCGCAGCTCTGGCGCCGGATGCTCGAGCAGACACCCAACCTCAGCCTGTGGCAGGACAGCGTAACGGGCCTTTTGACGAACGATCGGCATGTGACCGGGGTAAGGACCCGCATGGGCGTCGTATTCAAATCAAAAGCCGTCATTTTGACCGCGGGAACCTTTTTGGAGGGTCTGATGCACGTCGGGCGCTCGCAAGCCGAGGGAGGCCGGGCCGGCGATTCCGCGTCGCACGGCCTGAGCGCGCAACTCGCGGAGCTCGGCTTCGAAATCGGTCGCATGAAAACCGGCACGCCGGCACGCATCGACGGACGCAGCGTCGATTTCAGCCGACTCGAAGAGCAGAAAGGCGACGAAAACCCGGGCAAGTTTTCGTATTCGAATGATACAGAGCCTATTAAAAATCAATTGCCGTGCTATCTGGCTTACACGTCCGAGGCCGTGCACGACCTGCTCCGGACCGGCTTCGCCGATTCGCCCTTGTTCAACGGAACGATCAAGGGGATCGGCCCGCGCTATTGCCCGAGTATCGAAGACAAGCTCCGCACGTTCGCCGGCAAGGAGTCGCACCAACTGTTTCTGGAGCCCGAAGGAACCGATACGAACGAATATTATCTGAACGGATTCTCCTCGTCGCTGCCATGGGAAGTACAGATCGCCGCACTGCAGAAGATCGAAGGGTTTGAAAATGTCCGGATATTCCGTCCCGGCTATGCGATCGAATACGACTATTTTCCGCCGACACAACTCTATCATTCGCTGGAAACCAAGCAGATAGACGGTCTCTATTTCGCCGGGCAGGTGAACGGAACGACCGGATACGAAGAGGCCGCGGCTCAGGGACTGATGGCAGGAATCAACGCTTCGCTGAAGCTTCGCGGCGACGAACCTCTCGTGCTGAGGCGGGACGAGTCTTATATCGGCGTGTTGATCGACGACTTGGTGACCAAAGGAGTCGACGAGCCTTACCGCATGTTCACGAGCAGAGCCGAATATCGGATTCTGCTCCGTCAGGACAATGCCGACATCCGACTGACCCCCGTTTCGCATAAAATCGGTCTGGCCAACGATGAAAGATACCGGAATACGATGCAAAAAAAATCGTCCGTAGAATCGCTTATTTCTTTCGCCCGAAGACAGAGTGTCGCTCCGGCCGAAATCGAGAGCTATTTGAAATCGGTCGATTCGACACCGCTGACACAAAGCCGAAAGATATACGACGTGCTTTTAAGAAACAAAATCACGTTTTCGGGGCTGATCGATCATCTGACATCGCTAAAAAATTATATCGAGGAAAACCGCTGCACTCCCGAAGCGATCGAGGAAGCCGAAATACAAATCAAATATCATGGTTACATCGAACGCGAAAGGCATATCGCCGACAAAATGGCTCGATTGGAAAACATTCCGATTCGACCCGATTTCAACTACCATCAACTAAACTCGTTATCGATCGAATCGCGCCAGAAACTCACTCGTATCAGACCTGCGACGATAGGGCAGGCATCGCGCATACCGGGAGTCAGTCCGGCCGATATCAACGTATTATTGGTATATTTCGGACGATAAAACAACAATGTTCCACGTGGAACATTGCAAACACAAACAATAAAGTCAAACTTGTTCCACGTGGAACAGCAACAATATGAAACGAATGGAAAATATTTTCGATCTTTCAAAAAACGGAGCGAAAAAAGTCTATATAGACGGAGAATTATTTCCGATTCGAGTCGGAATGAGGGAAATTTCATTGCAAAACGGAGAAAAAGTGCTCGTATACGATACGAGCGGTCCGTATACGGAGGAAAATCATACGATCGATATTCAAAGAGGTATCCGGAAAGTACGTGAAAACTGGACGCGCGAGCGATTCGACAAGCAGAATTTCCACACGCAGTTATGGTACGCGCGGCAAGGAATCGTCACCCCTGAAATGGAATACGTAGCTATCCGTGAAAATCAAGGTGTTACGGGCGAAAATCGGATCACTCCCGAAATCGTGAGAGAAGAAATAGCCGCAGGCAGGGCCATACTTCCTTCGAACTATCGTCATCCCGAAGCAGAACCCATGATTATCGGCAGCAAGTTCCTCGTCAAGATCAATGCCAATATCGGCAACTCGGCGCTCGGCTCCTCCATAGAAGAGGAAGTGGAAAAAGCCATGTGGGCGATCAAGTGGGGGGCCGATACCGTAATGGACCTATCGACCGGCAAGAACATTCATAAAACCCGCGAGGCCATTCTGCGGAATACGCCGGTTCCGGTCGGAACGGTCCCCATGTATCAGGCGCTGGAGAAAGTGCATGGCAAAATCGAGGACCTGACATGGGAAGTCTATTACGATACGCTCGTCGAGCAATGCGAACAAGGGGTAGACTATTTTACGATTCACGCCGGAATCCTTCAAGAACATTTGCCCGCCGCCTTGAAACGCGTCACCGGTATCGTCTCGCGCGGCGGATCGATCCTCGCCAAATGGATGAACATCAATAAGAAACAGAATTTCCTGTATACGCACTTCGAAGAAATCTGCGAATTGCTCAAAAAATACGACATCGCTTTCTCGCTCGGCGACGGCTTGCGCCCGGGCAGCATTGCCGACGCAAACGACGAGGCGCAATTCGGCGAACTGAAAGTGCTCGGCGAACTGGCGAAAATCGCTTGGAAGCACGACGTTCAGGTGATTATCGAAGGTCCGGGACATGTTCCGATGAACAAAATTCGGGAAAACATGGATCGTCAGATCGTCGATTGCGCCGGAGCGCCGTTCTACACGCTCGGCCCGCTGGTAAGCGATATCGGAGCCGGATACGACCACATCACTTCGGCAATCGGCGCGGCGATGATCGGTTGGATGGGGACTTCGATGCTTTGCTATGTCACGACGAAAGAACACCTGGCCCTGCCCAATAAGGACGACGTACGCGAAGGGGTAGTGACTTACAAGCTGGCCCCATGCCGCCGACATCGCCAAAGGACATCCCGGAGCCGCCGAACGCGACCTTCAGATGAGCAAGGCACGGTACGAAATGCGCTGGTACGATCAGTTCAACCTGTCGCTCGATCCCGAACGAGCCAGGCGCATGCACTTCGAAATGATCAAGGAAGGAGCCGACCATTGCTCGATGTGCGGACCCGATTTCTGCGCAATGAAGATCACCAAGTCCATACTCTAAAATTCTAATTCTTGGCTTGTTTGTGAACGAAGCAAAATCGTAAGTGAACACAACGAAATAAATATCAGAATGGGAAAATAGTAATCTAAAATTTGAATCTAAGATATAACAACCTGATTTAAAACAAATTGACTATTTTTCACGATTTTCAAGATTCGTTGCTTACGTCGAAAACTATAATTGGAAAATACGATAATCCTCTGAGCGAATGTTAGATGATCGTATCCGATGAAATTTTGTCGACAAAGCAAAATTCACAATGTAAATAAATATACGATAATAACTTTTTACACAAACAGAGAAAAGACTTGAGACCGAATTCGGGATAACGAACAAAAAAGCGATAAAAATTCGAATCCGATACGAGAGAAAGAAAAAAATCGCTATGAACGGAGAAATGCATCAAATTTGTTGTATTGTCGCAGCGGGTAAAAGAGCCTTGCAATACGGCGAGCCGATCCAATATACACCGGCGCAATACGAAAATGCAATCACCTTTTCATGCCTACCCGGAAAACTCTTTTCGGAGACAAAAAGATGCATCGCACCGAGAATAGAAACGTGGTTTGAATTCCTCCAGAGCAAAGGACTGCAAGATATCGCATTGGCTTGTCCGACTGACGTAACGGACAAGACGATACTCGGTTTTTCGAACACGACGGAAAGCTCGGTTCTTTGCTTTTATCAAAGCGGCGAAACATCTTATTTCGCCCCAAATTGGCAGTTCGATCCCGAAAAGCGACTATGGAACACAGAGTATTCGGAATATCGCTGTCCCGATTCTCCATCGGAAAAACCCCGTTTCGAAAACAACACCGACTCTTTTCGACAAGCGTTGTCCGATATCGAAAAATTGGCTATTCAAATCCGGTGTGAAGGTTTTGCCCATATTTTCCATTCTGCGAAAAATCTTCTGGACGGTATCGGAGAATATCCGGATAAAAAATACGGATTGCAATTGCCGCCGATATCGCATGAAAAACTTCAAATCTTCGAGGCAGCCAGTCTGGCCGATGTATTCGGCGGAATGGGATCGTGGAACGATGACCCGCTCTGCGCGGCACAAGACATGGGATTGGATCAAGAATATCAAACCCTTTCCGACCAGTTGTTGAAGAACATAAGGCTTGCCATTCTATACGCCATCAATGAATGAAATGAATATCGATATTCCCAATCATACTCTTATACTGTACCGACTTTCGAGTTCCCGATATTTCCGGTTTTCCTATAGGAAGTCTTTTCCGACGGAGAAAACTTCATGGCAAGGGCAATCGGATACGCAACAGGTGGCCGCAAATCGCGGCTAACAGAAATAGAAATTCCAGACTCGAACATGTAAATATATGATTTCCATTCGGCATAATTACATGAGTAAAGTAAAGCCGTTAATTTCCGACCTACGGACCAGAGTCTGAAACAATTTTCGCATATCAAAAACACCCTAATAGGGAACAAGAAGAGGAAACACGATCTGAAATCTGTAAGAAAAAGTGAAAAATTTCGGCCGAAAGTTCGAACAAATCCGGGCTGTGAGTCATTCCCAAAGATGAAAATACTTAAAACCTTTTTGAAAAACTATAAAAAAATTCGACAAGCCGTGATTCGGCTTGTCGAATAATCCCGTAAGACGAATTCGTCCGGAAAGACTAATTCGACGGATCCTCCTGCGTAGCATCGATATACTGCACCTTCCCGCTATAACTTCCGGAAAGCTCCGTCCGATCTCCCGACATTTCGACTCCGTCGAAAGAAATCGTGTAACTCTCCTGATCGCGCGTAATGGTCACTTCGCCTCCGGTCAGCTTGCAGACGGCAGGAATCCCGCTGAAATACTCCGTAAGGAACGAGGTACAGTCGGCTCCCTCGCCGCCCCATATGCCTTCGCCGCTGCGGGAAGCCTGAACGGGGAAAGTACCTTCGGGCAAACCGTCGGTATAGAGATGGTCCGAGCCGGTCAGCAAATCGAAACGCAGAATGTTGCCGTAATAGTAATTGCCCACAGCATCGGCCGTCGTCAGATAACCGTTGTCGACCAAGGTAATGTACCAGTTATTATAGGTCGTCCCTTCTTTGGCGCCATACCATACCGCATAAGCCTCGACAGGTCCGACGGAACTTTTCTCGGTTACGTTCTCGTAATAGAACTGTCCTTCGAAATCGGCCCTGAAGGGATCGCCGTATTCGTCCGTCGCATCCACGACGACCGTGTACCGGTCGCCGTCGCGGCTCACGTCGACCGTACCCGACTCCAGAAAAATCATCGACAGATCGGCTTCCAAATCGTCATAAGTCGGCCAAGTGATCGTACCGGGCTCGTCGTCTTCCGCAATGACGTACCGTCCCGCAGGAATTCCCTCCTCGAAAGCGATGCCCGGATCGGCATTGATCGACATGAAACCGAGATGTTTCGTGAAACTTTCGTTATCGAAATCGATCGCCCAGGTCGTATATCCCTCTTCCTGCGAGTAGCCGCTGACGCCGGCATACACATAAGTCACCGCAGGCTCTTCCGATCCGGAACCCGGAAGCGAAACAGTCAGGTCACCGCTGAATTTCCCGTTCACCGAATAGGCCGGCGACTGATCGTCATAAGCCGTGAACGAAACCTGATAATAGGTATTTCCCGGTTTTTTGCCCAGCACCTTGGTCAGATCGAGCAGCCCGCTGCAAAGAGGAGCCTCTACGACGGTCTGTCCGCTCGCATCGACGTACCAGCTATGCACTCGCTGCTCCTCGCCGTCGAGAGCGCCGGGCACGCAAGGTTCGCCGCCGTCCCCGATCAGATAACGACCGAACGGCGAGCCGCCCTTATCCACGCTCAGCTCGAACCGAACGCCCCGACCGGTCCGGAGCGAAGCATCGAATCCGGAAACGGACAAAGTCAGAAAATAGGTATCCGTCCGGGCCGTACTGAGTTCGGGCCGATAATCCAGCCGCGCCGACTCAATTTCCGGCAACGCCACGTTACCATTCAGATTACTGAGCGCCGTCTCCGGCGGGGGCGGGGGAGGCGTCTCTCCGCCCTTATCGTCCTCGCAACCGGTCCATAAAGCGGCTACGAATGCCATAGCCGTCATCCATAAGAAACATTTTTTCATAAACAATCGTATTATTGATACGTTTTCCGGTCGGGCCTTCATTCCGTTGTTCTCCCCGACACCCGAACAGTACAAAGGTAGATTTTTCCTGGAAAATACCTCGCCGAAGGATCAGCAGCAACGGAATGATCCGATACTACTGCCCGTCTCCGAAAATACGGAAACCGCAATCCGCTTTTCCGATCCGATTCTTCATCGGGCGGAAAACATTTCGATCTCTCGAATGTCCGCCGAAATTCAAAGCCCGACAAGATACTGAACGACCGAACCCGAAAAAAGCCCTTCTAAAGCATCCGTCGATCGAAATACGACCCTTTTATCGTCCGACTACCGAAAAGCTGCCCAAAAGGCTTAAAACAAGCAAAAAAAGGAGAAATCGGTCCGAACTTCTCCTGCTCGAAAATTAGCCGGGCTCCGCTTGCGATACAAAGCTTTTTTACTCGCTGCACCGGCGGCCAGACCATCAAAGCCTCTCCCGTACGGTAACGCAGAAATTCCGTCGAAGTCGCCATAGGCGAAGCGCCCTCATCCGAATGCGTTCTTCAGTAAATCAATAAAACGGCCGCCAGAAAATTCCAGCGGCCTTACGACCTATCACCTAATTTCTCTACCGCGTCAGTACGAACCTCAACTGGCATACCGTGCGGAACGGCACGCCGTCCTTCTTCGCCGGCTGCCACCCTCTGACAGCCATGTCGTACAGTTTGTCGATGAATGTCTGAGAATATTGCCGGAGCGCCCCGTTCAGCTCGACTATCTTGTGTACGTTTCCCTGCTCGTCGATATCGGCTTCGAGCAGGAATACGTTCGGTTTGCCCTCTTCGAGCAGGCTGCGGTTTTCGATCAATCTCTCGATTTGCGGCTGCCATGCTTCGGAGAGCTTCTCGACCGTAAGGCCCTTGAAACTGGGAGCTTCGTAGCGAACGCCCTCGTGCTCGATATAATTGAATCCTATCCCCTTGAACTGCCGCCGGTTCCGGTCGTACGTCAGGCGTGCGACCGGCGATTGGGAAGTGATCGAAAAGACGAAATCCTTTCTTCCGATATGCAGCTTGAGTCGTTTGCAACCTTCCGAAAGAGTCGCATAATCCACCGTCACGCCTTCGATCTTGAAATCGCTGGCCATCTGCGCGGCAAACTCCTCCGGCGCATAACGGTATATGGAACCGTACCCGGGCGTCGTAATGATAATCCGGCAATCGGACTGGCCGAAAACCGCGGCCGAAGAGAAAAAACAAGTCAATAAGACGAGCGACAGCCGGAAAACCGGATTGGCCGCCCGGTTCATGCGAAACATTCTACGTTCGTTCATCGGGTCAGTATACTTTTGCACTCGCTGCGCCGACAACTCATCGACGGCCCCGAGCGTTTCCGTCGGCGAAAAACGCTTTCGGTTTCCGCCTGTTCGGCCGAATCTCCGGAAAGTCGCACCGAGCTTTTACTTATCGGCTATTTTGGCCCAACTGTCTTTCAGCGTGACGGTCCGGTTGAAAACCGGCCTGCCGGGAGCCGAATCACGGTCCATGCAGAAATAGCCCGTCCGTTCGAACTGAAACTTGTCGCCCACGGAAGCCTCGGCGAGCGACGGCTCCAGATAGCCGGTTACCTTGCGCAGCGACTCGGGGTTCAAGTAATCCAAAAAGGTCTTGCCCTCCTCCGGATCGTCGAGACTCGCGCGCGTGAACAGCCGGTCGAACAAACGGACCTCGGCCCGAACCGCATGCGCTGCCGAAACCCAATGAATCACGCCTTTCACCCGCCGGCCGTCGGACGACTTTCCGCCGGCCGACTCCGGATCGTACGTGCACCGGAGCTCCGTCACGCGGCCTTCCGCGTCTCGGATCACCTCGTCGCACCGGATCAGATAGGCATAGCGCAGGCGAACCTCGCCGCCCGGCGACAAGCGATAGTACTTTTTCGGAGGATTCTCCATGAAATCGCTCCGCTCGATCCATATCTCGCGGCCGAAAGGCACCCCGCGGCGTCCGGCCGACTCGTCCTCGGGATTATTGACGCATTCGACGGTTTCCTGCTTGTCCTCGGGATAGTTCGTGATGACTACTTTCAGCGGATCGAGCACCGCCATGCGCCGTTCGGCGCGCTTGTTCAGGTCCTCGCGCACGCAGAACTCGAGCAGCCCCAGATCGATCACGTTGTCGCGCTTGGCTACGCCCACCTTGTCGGCGAACATACGAATGCTCTCGGGGGTATAGCCCCGACGGCGGAGCGCGCTGATCGTCGGCATCCGGGGATCGTCCCAGCCCGTCACGATACCTTCCTGCACCAACTGAAGCAGCTTGCGCTTGCTCATCATCGTATAGGTCAGATTCAGCCGCGCGAACTCGTACTGGTGGCTCGGAAAAATCCCGAGTTTCTCGATAAACCAGTCGTATAGCGGACGGTGCACGTCGAACTCGAGCGTGCAGATCGAGTGCGTGATCCGCTCGATCGAATCGCTCTCGCCATGGGCGTAGTCGTACATCGGATAGATACACCACTTGTTTCCCGTACGGTGATGCTCGGAATGCAGAATGCGGTACATGATCGGATCGCGCAGCAGCATGTTCGGATGCGCCATGTCGATCTTAGCCCGAAGCACTTTCTCCCCGTCGCCGAACTCGCCCGCGCGCATCCGCTCGAACAGATCGAGATTCTCTTCGACGGACCGGTTCCGCCACGGGCTTTCCGTACCCGGCACGGTCACCGTGCCGCGAGTCTGGCGAATCTGCTCCTGCGTCTGATCGTCTACATAGGCGAGTCCTTTTTTTATCAGCTCCTTGGCCCACTCGTACAACTGATCGAAATAGTCCGACGCATAGTGTTCGCCGGCCCACTCGAATCCGAGCCAGCGCACGTCCTCCTTGATCGAATCGACGTACTCGACGTCCTCCTTGACCGGATTCGTATCGTCGAAGCGCAGATTGCACAAGCCGCCGTATTTCTTGGCCAAGCCGAAGTTCAGGCAAATACTCTTGGCATGCCCTATGTGCAGATAGCCGTTGGGCTCCGGCGGAAAACGAGTCTGGACACGCTTGTCGCCGCGCGCGATACTTTCCTCGATAATCTCTTCCAGAAAATTCAGGGGCCTCTCCACCGATGCCGCCGTTTCGTTCGGATTGCTCATGGTTCGATCAAATAGGGTTTCAGCCGCAAAGTGAACGACAAGGGTCCCGGACATGCCCGGCGCCAATACCTCCCGTCTTTTCCAAAAAGCAGCTACGTCGCAAAATTAATGTTATTTTCCAAAAAAACGCACGATCGGAAAATCCGGAGCCGCGCCTTTCCGAACGCCGGGCGAAAAAGACAAAACGGGAAAGAACCCATAAAGCCTGTTTTGGATTTTCAATCCGCAACACACGCCACGCCTCGGCACGGTCCGAACGAGTTCGACTCTGCGCCCGGCCCGCAGTCCGTTTTTACAAAGCCGGAAAACCCGAAACCGGCCGGTACGGACCCGCCGCCGAGCCTCTTTCCAAGATCGGAACCTATCGGATTCCCTACGCCCGCAACGGAAAACAGAAGAAGACAGTCAAGGAAAAGCGAACCTTCCGGAAAACAACGAAGGTACGGAAATGGTTCCGTACCTTCGTCTTTCATAAAGCGCCCGTCGTCCGGCACCGGTTTTCTCATTAGCGGACGATCGTCATTTCGTCGATCAGCCGGGTAGCGCCGGCATACTTGTCGATAATGAAAAGCACGTAACGTATATCGACGCTGATCGTTCGCTGCAACGCGGGCTCGAACGCTATGTCGCCGCTCATGGCCTCCCAGTTTCCGTCGAAAGCCAAACCGATCAGCTGACCTTTGGCGTTCATCACCGGACTGCCCGAATTGCCGCCCGTAATGTCGTTGTTGCTGATAAACCCGACGTGCAATACGCCCTTCTCGGCATACGGTCCGTAATCCTTCGTCCGGTACAGCTCCTTGAGCTTTTCGGGCACGGAAAATTCATAGGCATTCTCCGGATCTTCCTTGGCGATCACGCCGTCGAGCGTCGTGAAATAGTTATAGCTGACAGCGTCCTGGGGCTCGTAGGGCAGTACCTGCCCGTAGGTCAGCCGCATCGTGAAATTCGCATCCGGGTAGAACACACGATCGGCATCCATTTCCATCAGCCCGGCGACATACAACCGGTGACCCCGTGCGAAGTCCTCGCTGAACGAATTGATCGGATCGATCAGCGCGTTATAGGTCTTCACTACCTCGCGACGCATTTTATAGGCCGGATCGTTGAGCAGCGCCTCGACGGTCGGAGAAGCGAGCAGCGCCTCGGCACGGCTCCGGTCGGCGAACGCCGAGTTGTCGTAAACATAGTCCACATAGGCATCCACGTCGCCGCCGAACTGCTCCTCGATCACGACGAAGCTGCTGGGCAAATGCTCGGGCGCGATGCTGTCACGCAGAATTCCGAACATCCGCTTGGCGATCTTGCGGTCGGTCGAAGGACTGTAATCCTTATAAAAGGCCTCCAGCTTTTTCTTCACGCTCTCGAGCTTCGACGAGTCGAGCCGGTTATCCTTGCCGACCAAAGGCCGGGCGATGCCTGCGGCCTGAATGATCTCGGTGCCGCGCAGCAGCGTTTCGGAGAAATACTGCAAACGGTCCATATACGGGGCCCGGCCCTCGACGGCCTTCCTGATCAGCGGCAGCGCCTCGCCGTACTTCTCCTTACGGGCGGGATCGGCGTTGACCCACTCGGTGAAACGCTTCTCGGTAGCGAGCTTCGTATCGCGCACCTTCAGCTTTTTCAGTCCGCGGCTCTCGCCGATCGAGTTTTTCCAGTAATTCGACGACATGGCATACTTCGACGCATACTGGATGCGAACCTCGTCGCTGGCCAGCATGTCCTCCATCATCAGCTTCTGACGCTCGCCGCGAATGAAAATGCGGTTCGGATTGTCCGTGCCCAACGTGTAGTCGATCTCATAGGAAGTCTTATAGCGCTCGGTCGATCCCGGAAAGCCGATGATCATCGCGAAGCTCCCCGGCTTGTACCCTTTCAGCGAAACGGTCAGATGGGCCGGAGCGGCGTAAGGCACGTTATCCTTGCTGTATTCGGCCGGTTGCCCGTCACGGTCCGAATAGACGCGGAAAACCGAAAAGTCGCCCGTATGGCGCGGCCACATCCAGTTGTCGGTATCGCCGCCGAACTTACCGATCGAGGAAGGAGGAGCTCCCACCAGACGAACGTCCTTGAATATCTCCTTGACGAACATCAGATACTGGTTTCCGCCGAAAAAGTCCTGAATCTCCACTTCCTGATGCTCGTTGTCGAGCTCGGTCTCTTTCTTGATCCGCTCGACGATCTCCGCCACCTTCGCTTCGCGGTCCTTCTCCGACAGCGTGTCGCTCAACTGAGGCAGAATACGATCCGAAACGTCGCTGATCCGGCGAATGAACGTCACGGTCAGACCCGGCGTAGGAATCTCCTCCTGATCGGACATCGCCCAGAAACCGTTCTTCAGGTAGTCGTGCTCGACGCTGCTGTGGCTCTGGATCGCATCGAATCCGCAATGGTGGTTCGTCAGCAGCAGTCCCCGGTCCGAAACGATCTCGCCGGTGCAGCCGTTCCCGAAAATTACGATCGCATCTTTGATCGCGTCTCCGTTCAAGTTGTAAATGTCCTTGGCCGACAGCTTGAAACCCTTGGCCTTCATGTCCCTGATGTTCAGTTTCTCGAGATACGGCAGCAGCCACATCCCCTCGTCCGCTTTCAGCGAAGGCGCGCCGAGCGCCAGCAGCAGACAGGCAATCAACAATTTTTTCATATTCAAGTTTTTAGATGAGTTGTGTCATATACGGTTGATCTTCTTCCGCGCCGCTTACTTGCCGATCTCGAGCATGCGTCGGATCGAGCCCTCGGCCTTCCGCCGGATCTCCTCATCGAGAACGACTTCGGGCGACTCGTCGAGCAACGCACGGTATATCTTGTCGAGCGTGACCATTTTCATGAACGCGCAGTTGTTGCATCCGCAGGAAGCGTCTTCGGGAGGAGCCGGAATGAAAGTCTTCCCGGGATTCTCCTTTCGCATCCGGTACAATATGCCCGCTTCCGTCACGACGATGAACGTATCGGCCGGATCGGTCGAAGCGAACCGCAGGAGCGCGACCGTGCTGCCGATGTAGTCGGCCGCGAGCAGCACCGTCTTCTTGCACTCGGGATGAGCGAGCACCTTGGCTTCGGGATACTTTTTTTTCAATTCGAGAATCTTTTCCAGCGAAAATTCCTCGTGCACGCCGCAGGCACCGTCCCAGACGACCATATCGCGGCCGGTCACGCCGCGGATGTAGTTGCCCAGATTGCGGTCGGGCGCAAAAACGATCTTCGCGTCGGAAGGCAGGCTGCGGATCACGTCCACCGCGTTGCTCGACGTACAGCAGATATCGGTCAGCGCCTTGACCCCGACCGACGTATTGACGTACGACACGACCGTATGTCCCGGATAGCTTTTCAGGAACTCGGCGAAATCCTCCGCCCGGCACGAATCGGCCAGCGAGCATCCCGCGGCAGGTTCGGGCAAAAGCACCTTCTTGTCCGGAGACAATATCTTGGCGGTCTCGGCCATAAAGTGCACGCCGGCGAACAGGATGATCCGCGCATCGGTCCGGGCGGCCTGTTGCGACAGCGCCAGGCTGTCGCCCGTGAAATCGGCTATGCGCTGCACTTCGGGCAGCGTATAGTAGTGCGCCAGAATTACCGCGCCTTTCTCTTTCTTCAGCCGGACGATCCGGGCGGCCAATTCGGTTTCCGGCGACGGAAGCTTGTTGTCGACAGTCATTTTTCTTTTTCTTTCGTTTTAATTCAATAAAAAGGAAAAATAAGAGTAATAATAGACGTTCATATTGTTCGTAACTTTTTTCCTTTGAACCGTAAAATTCGTAATTAAACTTCTAAAAACAATCGATTAACATTTATTTTCAGGTATATCGATTGATTTTCAATCTTTTTTATCGCTCGATCGATAGATGTAGACAATATTTGTCAACAGATCGGACGCGTTGCCGAAAGGGGCGGATTATTGT
>OJQL01001903.1_pt1 | contig 13609 bp, 9 predicted proteins | sample 1598731 | NCBI WGS metagenome assembly OJQL01 (sample SAMN03922510, study PRJEB24848) | human gut metagenome | isolation source: stool sample | host: Homo sapiens | place: Germany | collected 2010-02
TCAAACAAAGTCACTGCATTCTTCATATCGATCAGTGATAAGTTTGCATTATAGTAGCTCGTAAAATCTGTGATAGATGCAAAGAATCCTCGATGTGACACTCCACGTACATCCAGTTCACTGCATGCCATATTCACAATATCATTAAGTGTGAACATGGAAGAAATTTTTCTTCCCTTTTTAACCAGTTCCATAAACAGATCTTTGCGCATTACATAAGTGTCCATGAAAATATTACGGTTTTTCGCGTTACCATGGTTCGGTTCCAATGAAAGGACACCCTTCTGCTTGTTCAGATTAAGTGTTGAACAGTTCAGATAGTATTCTTTTGCATTATCCACACTGTGATATAACAGGGTAATATCTGCACCAGATTCAATATGTGTCTTAAGTAATTCATCATAATTCTGTGTATAAATCATATAACTTGGTGCAATAACTACATATGGATATTTTACAGCTTCAATACACTCCATATTTTCTTCATATGCCGCCAGGTCATTATTGTATACACTCCATTCTGCATTTGCAAAATCAGAATAAAGAATATGAAGACGGCCACTCTTTGAGTTGATATTGTAATGACGGCCTGTTCCAAGATGTTCTGTAAGAGAACGCGGTTTTCTTCTTACATAAACCTGAATATGTTCGATTTCACTGTTGCTCATATTAGAGATTGGGAAATCGATAACTCTGTATCTTCCAAGGAATGAAACAGCACCAACCGGACGGTAATTCTGCATCTCTCCTACCCGGATATTGTTGCCGGCAAAACTTACGATTCCAAATGCCTGTGCCATATTACTCATCCCCCTTAACACGTTTTGATACTAATTCAATATGTTCACTGTCTGCTGATCCGACAACTGCATTTTTGCCAATCTTTACGCCATCAGCCACAAGCGCTCTTGTTACAACTGCACCTTCTTCTACTTCAACGCCCGGCATCAGTACACTGTCAATAATCTGTGCACCTTCGCCGACTCTTGCACCTGTAAACAATACAGAATTTTTGACTTTTCCATTGATCACACATCCCTGGTTGATAAATGCTCTTTCAATCTCTGCTGTCGGGCCAACATACTGAGGAAGCACAGTTGTATCCTCTGTGTAAATCTTCCATGAATCATCATTCAGATCAAGTTCATTTTTACTATTGATCAGATCCATATTTGCTTCCCACAGGGAATCGATTGTTCCGACATCTTTCCAATATCCTTTGAACTTGTATGCGTAGAGCTTTCTTCCATCATTCAGCATAGTCGGAATGATATCTTTTCCGAAATCATGATTGGAATCCTGATTTTTCATATCTGCAAGGAGCATCTTTCTTAAAAGCTTCCAGTTGAATATGTAAATACCCATGGATGCCAGATTGCTCTTTGGATTCTCCGGTTTCTCTTCAAACTCTACAATTCTTCCCTCATCGTCCGTATTCATAATACCGAAACGGCTTGCTTCCTTCATCGGAACCTCAATGACCGCGATTGTTGCATCTGCTCCAGTCTCTTTATGATAATCAAGCATCTTATCATAATTCATCTTATAAATATGGTCACCGGAAAGAATCAGTACATATTCTGGTGCAAACATGTCCACAAAATCAATGTTCTGTGAAATTGCATCTGCTGTTCCTCTGTATACATCCAGATCCGCATCCGCTTTTTCACGCGGTGGAAGTACATAGACTCCGCTGTTCTGGGCATCTAACCCCCATCTGCGGCCTGCCGCTACATAACTGTTAAGTAAAATAGACTCATACTGTGTCAGGACTCCTACATTATCAATTCCGCTGTTGGCACAGTTGCTAAGTGGAAAATCAATGATTCTGTATTTCCCACCATATGAAACCGCAGGTTTGGCTACTTTATTTGTAAGCTCGTGAAGACGACTTCCTCGCCCGCCCGCCAAGATCATAGCAAGCATATTATTCTGCTTCATAAGTGAATCCTCTCTTTCCTATTTGTCCTGTCTTATATTATACAATTTTTCTGTTAAATTTTCCACTTTTTTGTGCAAAAAATACATAAAATTTATATTTTAATTATTATGATGTGTTCGAGGATTATGGGAATTGCGTAGCAATAGAACAATCCGGTTACATCAGTGAGCAGCAAAATTTACTTTCGACACTCACATCATCATTATTGTATTATATATGCTTTAAAATCCGAATTTATGTCTATTTTCTTTCCAGATTTTCCCCATTGCATATTCATATGTCTTATCAAAGACAAAAAGTATAAATTGTCCGAATACAACAGACATAAGCATTATTCCTTTTGCGGTCTTTTTTTCAGATAACATACTCCAGAAATATATTAAACCCGGAATATAAAGTACATTAAATACCAGATATTTCATGAGCCAAAAAAAGTTACGGCTTCTGATCCATCCGGAAGCTCTTCCAGAAAAATGCCATATTGTTTCTATAATTAGAATATAAAATCCCATAAATGCATAGGAAACCACATATAATTTATTCGGAGACAGAAGGATTGCCAGCAAAATTCCAGCCAGTAAAAAGCCTGCCCCGCTTTTCAATCCAAATTCCTGAATCACAATCCCGACAAAGAAGGACGCCGCCGCCAGTAAAAAAAGAGTATTCGTTTCGATCACACTGCCAAGCGCAATCCCCACTTCTGTCAGTGCAAGCATAACGCCTGCAAATGCAATCTTTTTTGTATTTAGATGCATGGACACAGATCTCCTCCCATACATTCACATAATGAATCTGCGATCCACAGATCACAGCACATATTTCCAGTTCCACACGGAGAGGAATTACGATTGCCATATCCCTGACCAAACGGATTACTATTATATCTCTGTGCTCCCCAGTTCAGCTGGTTCATCAGCTCTCTGTACTGCGGGTTATTCGGGTCCATATTCACTGCCTGCGCAGCATAATCCCTTGCCAGCACATTGTTGCCTACGCCGGCGTTGGCCATGGAACTTGCATAATACCATTGTGCAGTCCGGTCATTCATACGGTTCAACACATTGATCGCGTCCTGATATCTACGGTTATTGATAAAATTGAATGCCGCCTGCATCTCCGGATTCATATTATTGTACTGCTGATATCTGCCATTGCCATAAGATTGATTCCCATAGGAATTATTACCATAAGAATAGTTCCCTGAACCCGCGCCATATCCGTAATTATATCCTCCATTCGCCCGCTCTTTCATAATTTCATCATAAGCTTCCTGTACTTCTTTGAACTTTTCTTCAGCAAGATCCCGAAGCGGATTATCCACATTGGCATCCGGATGATATTTCCGGCTCAGTTCTCTGTACGCCTTTTTTATCTCCTCTTCCGACGCATTTGGTGATACGCCAAGCACCTCATAAGGATTCTTTGTCATCTTCCTTTTCCTCGCTTTTCTTTTCTTGTATCTTTCTGTAATGTTTCCATACGCCATCATACAGGATATTCCGCAGGATATCCACGTCCAGTACACATGGCAGAATTTCAAAATTTCTTGCGCATTCGCCGATCATCATGCACAGAATGTCTCTGCATCTTTCTTCATATCCGGCTTCTTCATGCATCTTTTTTAATGGATTATAAGTTCCTTTTTCCAGGTCCTTATCCAGATCTTCGTAAGCATCCATAATGTAAATATATTTGCCCAGATAGAAACCGATCCCTCGAAGCTGCTGTTCCCAGCAGTCTTCTTTATATACCATCATCTCTTCCATCAGCCGGCCAAAACAGCCTGCCGGATAGTCAACTTCCTGTATACCCTGACTTTCATATTCCGAAAGCTTTGCCATTTCTTCTCTGATCACACGACTCTGCCTTGGATATTTCCAAATTGCTTTTTCTACTTTTCGCTTCAAAGCCATACTCCCGAGAAGCCCTGCTACTTTCTTCTCATCCTTCCAATCATCTTCCAGATGATAATACGCCATGATCAGATTCATATCGGCCGCATACTCTGTGATCTCATTTTCCAGCATTGGCTGTGGCTTTAACGGATGCATCTTACAGCGATGGCTTTCTGCCTTTGTTTCACTTTCATATAAAGAAGTAAGTAAAATGATCACAAATGTCATATCATAGGCAAGCGTAAGCTGACCTGCGCTGCCATACTGTCTCTTCAGTGACTGACAAAGGCCACAGTAATACGCTTTATATTTATGATAATCTTTTACTTTTAATTCCGGCTCATTCGCCGTCACATATCCGAACATGTATTACTGAATTCCTCTCATTGTAAGCTGGATCCGCTTCTTCTGTAAATCAACGCTCATCACCTTTACATCTACAACATCTCCTACGCTGACTGCTTCCAGTGGATGCTTGATAAAACGATCCGTGATCTGGGAAATGTGCACCAATCCGTCCTGATGCACTCCAATATCGACAAATACACCAAAGTCAATGACATTTCGCACGGTTCCTTTCAGAATCATTCCTTCCTTCAGATCCTTCATATCAAGGACATCCGTTCTGAGAATTGGTTTCGGCATCTCATCTCGTGGATCACGCGCCGGTTTTTCCAGCTCTTTGACAATATCCCGAAGGGTGATCTCTCCTATTCCAAGTTCTTCAGCGAGCTTTTTGTAATCTTTGATGGTAAGAGACAGACCTGCAAGTTTGCCGCCTGCAATATCTTCCGGCTTGAAGCCCTGCTTTTCAAGAAGCTTTCCTGCCGCCTCGTAAGACTCCGGATGTACACTGGTTCCGTCAAGTGGATTGGTTCCGCCCTGGATCCTCATAAACCCGGCACACTGCTCAAATGCTTTTGGTCCAAGTTTTGGTACTTTGAGAAGTTCTTTTCTATTCTCAAATTTTCCATTTTCTTCCCTGTAAGCAACAATATTTTTCGCAAGGGTTCCGGAAATACCGGAAATATAAGAAAGCAGCGGAGCCGATGCAGTATTTAGGTCCACACCGACTTTATTTACACAGTCTTCTACCACACCGCCAAGTGCTTCTCCTAATTTTTTCTGGTTCATATCATGCTGATACTGCCCGACACCAATCGACTGCGGATCGATCTTTACCAGTTCGGCAAGCGGATCCTGAAGCCGTCTTGCAATAGATGTCGCGCTTCTCTGCCCGACATCGAATTTTGGGAATTCTTCTGTAGCAAGTTTACTTGCTGAGTACACAGATGCTCCCGCTTCATTTACGATCACATACTGCACTTTTTCCGGAATCTCTTTTAACAGTTCTACAATAAACTGTTCTGATTCTCTGGATGCTGTTCCATTTCCCAGGGAAATCAAAGAGATGTGATACTTTGGAATAATCTTTTTCAGCAGATCTTTTGCTGCCTGGATCTTCTTCGGAGTCGTAGGCGCTGTCGGATAAATCACAGTCGTGCCGATTACTTTTCCGGTCGGATCTACCACAGCAAGCTTGCATCCGGTACGGAATGCGGGATCCCATCCAAGCACAACCTGTCCGACGATCGGCGGCTGCATCAGAAGCTGCTCCAGATTCTTTCCAAACACAAGGATTGCGCCATCTTCTGCTTTTTCCGTCAGTTCGTTTCTCAGTTCACGCTCGATTGCCGGAGCGATCAGCCTCTGATAGCTGTCGGCCACAACCTCTTTCAAAACCGGTGTTGTGTATGGATTATCCCTGCGGATCACTTTCTTTTCCAGATAACGGAGAATTTCCTCTTCCGGTGCTTCAATCTTAACACTCAGGAATTTTTCTTTTTCTCCACGGTTGAGTGCCAGCACACGGTGTCCGGCTACTTTACTGACCGCTTCTGTAAAATCATAATACATCTCGTATACAGATTCTGCTTTTTCATCTTTTGCAGCAGAAACCAGCGTACCCTTTTTGAACGTCAGATCGCGGATCCTCTTTCTGTAATCTGCCTCATCTGAAATATTTTCTGCAAGAATATCTTTCGCACCGTCAATCGCTTCCTGCACATTTTTCACGCCCTTTTCTTCAGAAACATATTTTTCTGCCTCTTTTTCCAGGGGCTCCTTACTATTCTGAAGAGAGATCAGAACCGCCAGTGATTCCAGACCTTTTTCTTTTGCAATTGTCGCACGGGTCCGGCGTTTTGGTCTATACGGACGATAAAGATCGTCCACCAGAACCTGCGTCTCTGCTGCCACGATCTGTGCTTTCAGCTCAGGTGTTAACTTGCCCTGTTCTTCAATACTTGCAAGAACCTGTTCTTTTTTCTCTTCCAGGTTCCGCAGATAGGTCAGTCGTTCATATAATTTACGAAGCTGTTCATCATCCAGTGTACCGTGTGCTTCTTTTCTGTAACGCGCAATAAACGGAATGGTATTTCCTTCATCAATCAGCTTTACAGCCGCATCTACCTGCCACTTTTTTACGCCCAGTTCTTCTGTTATTTTCTGGTTAATATCCATTAATATCCAATCCTCTCTTTTTGTTCGCTATGGATTTAATGATACCATGTCATCTCTTATTTTTCAATTCCCGTTAAAATTACAGAGTTCGCTCGGTTTTCTTGTCTTTTTCTATTAAATATGCTATACTACAGCTAATCTGACTGAAAAATTTTAAGAAAGGATTAACCAAATGTCAAGCGATATTGAAAAAGAGCCACTGTCCAGACAACAGAAAAAATCAAAAGAAACCAAAGCACGTATCTTTCATGCAGCCAAGACAATTCTGCAGAAGCAGGGATACGATCAGCTTTCCATAAAAAATATCTGTGATGAAGCAGGTGTCTCCAACGGCAGCTTCTATCATCATTTTAAAACCAAAGATGATCTTTTATCTTATTATATTGAAGAACAGCCAAGCATCAATCCGGATCTTCTGGATACGCCGGAAGATGCAGATGAGGCAAAGATCGGTATCATCCACGTTTATCTGAATTACGCACAGTACTGCCGGGAACTCGGAGTAGAATTCATGTCCAACTACTACACACCGCGCAACCAGGCACTGAACCCAACGATCCGTACCGAGCGACCGTACCCGATCCTTACCGTAGAGAATTATCTTCGCAAAGCGATTGATGCCGGCATCATTGCGCCAAAGATTTCCCTGGATGAAATCTGCACTGATATCCGTATGCTGGTTATCGGAAATGTATTTGAATGGTGTCTGCATAACGGAGAGACTGATTTTGAAGGTAATATCCGCCGTTCGATCGGGCATTATCTGGATGGCATTTTCTGATTTCACAGATATACCACAGCGTAAAATGAATTTTTCATATTCCTTCGCTGATTTTTTACAGCACATATTTTCAAAAAAGGTGTCATGGATTTTTATGTCCATGGCACCTTTTCGACTTATCTGTTGTTATATAAACTTGTACATCGTTGTTGTTTCGTAAGTTTCGCCCTTCTCGCATACCGGCCCGGCAAAATTCTCTTTATGGATTGCATCCGGGAAGAACTGTGTCTCGAAGCAGGCTGCCTGGCGTTTGTGGTAATGCGCCCCGCCTTTTCCTTTGGCATCAACAATAAAGTTGCCTGTATAAAGCTGCATTCCCGGAAGGTCTGTATAAACTTCCATAGTGATTCCGCTCTCTTCCGAGGACATCTCTGCCACTTTCGCAAATTCTCCTTTATTGTTCAGAACCCAGTTATGATCATATCCTTTCCCGAAATTCAGTGCTTCATAATCTGTCTCGATTTCTTTGCCAATTGCTTTCTTTGTGCGGAAATCCATCGGTGTTCCTTCTACCGGTGTGATCTCGCCTGTCGGAATAGACTCGGCATCGGCTCTGGTAAATGCATCTGCATCAATCCATACTTCCTGATCCAGTACATCTCCTGATGCATGTCCATCCATATTAAAATAGCTGTGATTTGTCATGTTGATCAGAGTATCTGCATCCGGAACTGCATGGTAAGCGATCTTCACTGCATTGTCTTCTGTCAGAGTATATGTTACCTCAATATGTACAGCTCCCGGATATCCCTGATCACCATCCGGGCTGTCCAGTTCAAATGTAATATGATCATCTGCGGTTTCTTTTACCTTCCACATTCTCTGGTTATAAAAATCCATTCCGCTGTGGAGATTATTGCCATTATCATTCTTTTCAAGCTGATAGGTCACTCCGTTCAGTTCAAAGGATGCTCCTCCGATACGGTTTGCACTTCTCCCGACAATTGCGCCGAAGAACAGATCTCCTTCTTCATATCCTGCTGCCTCATCATATCCAAGCACAACATCACACGGCTTGCCTTCTTTGTCCGGTACGATCACCTGTACCAGCGTTGCACCGTAATCGGATACTGCAATCTCCATTCCGTTTTTATTTGTGAGTGTATATAATTTTGTCTCGTCACCTTTAACTGTTGCACCAAAATCTGTTACTTTCATTTTTCCTCTTCCGCCCTTTCTGTTAATTGTGCCTGTAAAACAGACATCTCTTTTACAGGTGTTATTGTAACATAATTTTTTTATTTTTTGCACCCTTTATCGTTGTTCTGCCATTTTGTACATATTGCTGATATTTTTTATCATTTTGTGACAAAATTAACTTATTTGTCTATTTATTAACTTTGCTTGCAAGATTGTACTAAAATGCATACAATATCATTATAAGTGTGTCCATAGAGTTAATCTATAGTATTCAGATGTTTTCCCTATGATTTTCTTCATCTGTCCTGTAGATTAGCAAAAAAAGTTAAAGGAGAAAAAAGCTATGAGTAGACTTGAAATCACTGCACCAGACAAAGCCCAGCTGGTTATCGAAGGGCTCTACAAAGATCTGGAGCGAAGAATCGAATCCAGTCCTCCGGGACTATGTCCTGTTGACATGACTCGTGCTTTCCTGGAGATGTGTCATACACATACCTGTGGAAAATGTGTGCCGTGCCGTGTTGGTCTGTGGCAGCTGAAAAACCTGCTGACCGACGTTATGAACGGAGACGCAACTATGGAAACATTAGACCTGATGGAAGAACTCTCTGTATCAATCATGGAAGGAGCTGACTGTGCGATCGGGTATGAAGCAGCTCACATGGTTTACAAGAGTTTGATGGGATGTCGGGAAGACTATGAAGAACATGTGCGCCAGGGAAGATGTACCTGCCAGTACACACAGCCTGTTCCTTGTGTATCTTTGTGCCCGGCACATGTAGATATTCCGGGATATATCGCTCTTGTCGGAGAAGGACGTTACGCAGATGCGATCCGCCTGATCCGTAAGGACAATCCATTCCCGACCACCTGTGGTTTTATCTGCGAACATCCTTGTGAGGCACGCTGCCGTCGTAACATCGTAGACGATGCAGTCAATATCCGCGGTCTTAAGAGAATGGCTGCTGATTATGCCGGAAAAGTTCCACCGCCGCCATGTGCTCCATCTACCGGAAAGCGCATTGCCGTTGTTGGTGGTGGCCCTGGTGGATTAAGTGCAGCTTACTATCTGCAGCTGATGGGACACCAGACAACCGTATTTGAGATGCTGCCGGAACTTGGCGGTATGCTCCGCTATGGTATCCCGAACTACCGTCTGCCGAAAGACCGTCTGAACGATGATATCAATGCCATCCTTGAGACCGGTGTCAAAGTTGAATTTGGCAAACGGATTGGAAAAGATATGACAATCCAGAGTCTGCGTGAAGAATACGACGCAGTTCTTATTACAATCGGTGCAAGTACCGATAAGAAACTTGGTATCGAAGGCGAACACTCAGAAGGTGTCCTTTCTGCTGTTCAGTTCCTTCGTGATGTAGGAAAGAACCAGAACCCGGATCTTACCGGACAGGAAGTAGCCGTTATCGGTGGTGGTAACGTATCTATGGATGCTGTCCGTACCGCAAAACGTCTGGGGGCTAAAAAAGTCAGCATCGTTTACCGCCGCCGCGTGGCAGATATGACTGCCCTTCCGGCAGAGATTGAAGGTGCTGTTGCAGAAGGAATCGAAGTACAGACTCTGATGGCTCCTTCCCGCATCGAAACAGATGAAAACGGTCATGTAAAAGGAATCTACGTTACACCACAGATGATCAGTAAGATCAAAGACGGTCGTGCAAGTGTACGTCCGACAGGTGCTCCTGACGTATTCATTCCATGCCAGACACTGATCGTTGCGATCGGACAGGATATTGAATACCAGCACTTTGAAGAAGCCGGTGTTCCTGTACAGAGAGGTAAGATCTTAACCGAAAAATACGGCGGATTCGATAACATTCCGGGTGTATTTGCCGGTGGAGACTGTGCTTCCGGTCCTGCATCCGTAATCAAAGCTATTGCTGCTGCAAAAGTAGTAGCTGCTAATATAGACGAATACCTGGGATATCACCACATTATCAGCTGTGACGTTGAGATTCCTGAAGCGCGTCTTGATGACCGCCCGCCGTGCGGAAGAGTAAACATGACCGAGCGTGAAGCCTGCGAACGTGTCTGTGACTTTAACGGTGTAGAAAACTGCATGTCCGAGGCAGAAGCGAAACAGGAAGCCAGCAGATGTCTGCGTTGCGACCACTTCGGCTACGGCATTTTCAAAGGAGGTCGTGAAACATTATGGTAAATCTTACAATTGATAATATAAACGTATCTGTCCCGGAAGGTACTACTATCATGGATGCTGCCAAAATGGCGGATATCCCGATTCCAAAGCTCTGCTATCTGAAAGATATCAACGAGATCGCAGCCTGTCGTGTCTGTGTTGTTGAACTCGAGGGAATGGAACGGCTGGTAACTTCCTGCAACAACGTAGTAAAAGAAGGTATGGTAATCCATACAAACAGCCCAAAGGTTCGTACAGCCAGAAGACAGACTGTACAGCTTATCCTTTCCCAGCACGACTGCAAATGTGCTACCTGTGTCAGAAGCGGTAACTGTACTCTGCAGAGTCTTGCAAATGACCTGAACATCATCGAAATACCATTTAAGCAGCGTCTGGAAGAATTCCCTTGGGATAAAGAATTTCCGCTGATCAGAGACTCACAGAAATGCATCAAATGTATGCGCTGTATCCAGGTCTGTGACAAGATCCAGGATTTACATATCTGGGATGTGACAAGTACTGGTTCCCGTACTACCATTAATGTAACCGGCAACCATAAGATCTCCGAGGTTTCCTGTTCTCTGTGCGGTCAGTGTATTACTCACTGCCCGGTCGGCGCTCTGCGCGAACGTGATGATACAGAGAAAGTATGGGATGCAATCGCTGATGACAAGAAAGTCGTTGTTGCACAGGTTGCTCCTGCTGTACGTGCTGCATGGGGTGAAGCTCTTGGTCTTTCCCGTGAAGAAGCAACTGTCGGCAAGATCATGGATGCTCTGAAGAAAATGGGTATTGACTATGTATTCGATACCTCCTTCACAGCAGACCTTACTATTATGGAAGAAGGAAATGAATTCCTGCAGAGATTTACAAAAGGCGAATTAAATCTTCGTCCGATGTTTACCTCCTGCTGCCCTGGATGGGTACGCTTCCTTAAATCACAGTACCCACATCTGGTTCCACAGCTTTCAACAGCCAAATCACCACAGCAGATGTTCGGTTCTGTTATGAAGAGCTATTTTGCAGAATCCATCGGTGTGAAACCGGAAAATATGTTTACTGTATCTATCATGCCATGTGTTGCCAAAAAAGGCGAAAGTAACATGGAACTGTTCTATGGTGAATATGCCGGACACGAGACAGACGTTGTACTTACAACTCGTGAATTGACACGCATGATCCGTTCTGCACATATTGATCCTGCTTCTTTGGTTGATCGTGAATGCGATCCTCTGATGAAAGAATGGACCGGTGCCGGTGTTATCTTCGGAACAACAGGTGGTGTTATGGAAGCAGCACTTCGTTCTGCTCACTACCTTGTAACCGGACGTAACCCTGATCCGGATGCATTCAAGATTGTCCGCAATCCTGGTGGACAGCCAGGTGTTGTAGAAGCTGAGATCCAGCTTGGAGATGCTACTGTTCGTGCTGCTGTTGTCAGCGGACTCGGAAACACACGTAAACTGATCGAAGCAATCGAACATGGTGAAGTACATTATGATTTTGTAGAAGTCATGGCCTGCCCTGGCGGATGCGTCGGCGGTGGCGGTCAGCCAATCCATGACGGAGAAGAACTTGCACGGACACGTGGTGAAAATCTTTATTTCCTTGATAAGAATGCACCACTTCGCTTCTCACATGAGAACCCGGATGTACTCCGTCTGTACCGTGATTTCCTTGAGAAACCGCTTTCTCACAAGTCACATATGTTGCTTCACACGGATCATAACGCATGGGAGATGCCTAGATAAATCAAATTTTGCCCTCTAAAAGATTGTAACGAATATATAAATAATTTATAGAAGCCACGTATTCTATAAACTAAGATATAGAAATTGAGCCCTTCTATATCTCTAAAATCCAGAAATGGGAAATGACCTGCCATGTCATTTCCCATTTCTGGATTCAACAAACTAGTATATTCTTTTTATACCTTCTAAGCTCTGTCAGATTCTTCTGTCATCTTCTTATAATACAGAATCAGATCTACTGCCTGTTCATAGGACAACTCTGTAGTGCTGACCGAAAGATCATAATTCTTCGACATTCCCCATTCCTGTCCGGTATAATCCTTACGAAAAGCGCTTCTTTTCTCATCCACATCCTGGATCTTACGTTTCGCTTTCATTCTGCTTGTAATATGATCACGCTCTTTCACGCGTTCAATTCGTGTTTCCATGTCTGCATGGACAAATACACTAAAAGCTTCTTCTCGGTTTCTCATCAGATAACCTGCGCACCTTCCCATAATAATACATGGTCCTTCTTCCGCAAGCTCTTCAATCAGCTTAAATGGATATGGCTTCTTCTTCGGTTCTGCAAAATTCATTGCGATTGAATAAAGAAGGCTGTCCACCGGCTGTTCATCCAGATACTCCTGCATTTCTTTCTCGTATCCGCGCATCTTTGCAATTTCAAACAGCTTCTCTTTATTGTAAAACGCATAACCGGTACGCTTTGCCAGCAATTCACCGATTTCATGTCCGCCGCTTCCATATTCCCGTCCGATACAGATAATTGTTTTCTCCATATTTTGCACACTCCTCTCTAATACAGGTGATAGAAAATCGATGCACCTACAACCGTCATCAATCCGGCCACTGCAATAGAAAGACTGCTCATTGCTCCTTCAATCTCTCCGATTTCCATTGCCTTTGCCGTTCCCATAGCATGGGAAGCTGTTCCGATTGCCAGTCCTTTTGCAATCGGATGCTCAATTTTGCAGAGCTTACAGATTCCCTCTGCAAACATATTTCCAATAATCCCGGTAATTACGATCGCAGCAACTGTAATCGTCACAATTCCACCAAGCTCTTCTGAGATTCCCATACCGATCGCTGTGGTAATTGATTTTGGAAGAAGCGTTACATAGAACTGCTTCTTCAGGTGGAACAACATAGAAAATACCCATACACCGGCAAGGCTGACAAATACACCTGTTGTAATTCCTGCAATGATCGCTTTCAGATTCTTCTTAAGAAGATTCATCTGCTGATAAAGCGGAATTGCAAGACAGACTGTAGACGGTGTCAGAAGGTAACTCAGTACATTCGCTCCCTTATCATAAGTATCATAATCAATTCCAGTCACTTTTAGCACGACAATTACAAAAACAATCGAAACAAGAAGTGGATTGAAGATACCAATTTTTAACTTTTTACGCAGAAAAATTC
>OJQL01001904.1_pt1 | contig 13606 bp, 10 predicted proteins | sample 1598731 | NCBI WGS metagenome assembly OJQL01 (sample SAMN03922510, study PRJEB24848) | human gut metagenome | isolation source: stool sample | host: Homo sapiens | place: Germany | collected 2010-02
GAGTAAGCTATGGCAATGCGCATCATGATACAGGGGACCATGTCGAATGCGGGAAAGAGCCTGATCGCGGCGGGACTCTGCCGCATTTTCCGGCAGGACGGCTACCGGGCGGCACCCTTTAAATCACAGAATATGGCGTTAAATTCCTTTATCACAAAAGAAGGGCTTGAGATGGGGCGGGCGCAGGTGATGCAGGCGGAAGCGGCGGGGATGGAACCGACGGTAGCGATGAATCCGATCCTGTTAAAGCCAACCAACGACATTGGTTCCCAGGTGATTGTGAACGGCGAAGTGATCGGGAATATGAGTGCCAGGGATTATTTCGCTTATAAGAAAAAACTGGTGCCGGACATTCTTGCGGCGTACCACAGGCTTGAGGAGCAGGCGGACATCATTGTGATCGAAGGCGCGGGAAGCCCGGCGGAGATCAACTTAAAAGAGAATGATATCGTGAACATGGGGCTGGCGGAACTTTTGAATGCGCCGGTGCTGATCGCCGGAGATATTGACCGGGGCGGAGTGTTCGCGCAGCTGCTCGGGACACAGCTTCTTCTGGAGGAGGCGGAGCGCAGGCGGGTAAAGGGATTTATCATCAATAAATTCCGGGGAGATAAGAGCATTCTGGATCCGGGAATCGAGATGCTGGAGCAGCTTTGCAGCAAGCCTGTGGTAGGTGTGGCACCGTACATGGACATTGATGTGGAAGATGAGGACAGCCTCAGTGAACGCATGAGTGATCATAAGGAGATTGGTCAGATTGATCTGGCAGTGATCCGGCTTCCACGGATTTCCAATTTTACGGATTTCAATATTTTTGAAAGTATTCCGGGTGTATCCGTGCGTTATATATCCCGTGCGGCACAGCTGGGCCATCCGGATCTCATTCTGATACCGGGTACCAAGAATACCATGCATGATCTGGCCTGGATGCGTCAGTCAGGTGTGGAAGCGTCTGTGCTCAAAGCACATGCTTCCGGCTGTCCGGTTTTCGGCATCTGCGGCGGTTATCAGATGCTTGGTGAATATCTGGAGGATCCGCACGGAGTGGAAGAAGGCGGCAGCATGCGTGGCATGGGACTGCTTCCGATGCGCACGGTTTTCACAGAAGAGAAAACGAGAACCCGGGTGGATGGAACTTTTAGCAGTGTGCATGGCATTTTACAGGCACTTTCCGGTGTGGCTTTTAGCGGATATGAAATTCACATGGGACAGAGTATCGGAAAAGAGGGTACAGATACATTGACGGAGATTCATGATACGAACCGGCAGCAGGGAGAACCTGCAGTTTGTGAGCGAAAATCTGAGGGTGCCATGGGAGAGAATGTCTATGGTACCTATGTCCATGGCATTTTTGATAGCATGGATGTGGTAAATGCGGTAGTGCGTGCACTGGCAGAGCGCAAGGGGATTGATCCGGAAGGACTGGCACAGATTGATTATGCGGCCTATAAGGAACAGCAATATGACAAGATGGCAGCGATCCTGCGCCAGTATCTGGATATGGAAGCAATCTACCGGATCGTGGAAGCAGGCGTATAAATCGATACAATGACAAATCGGATTGAAATAGATACAGGCAGGAGAGAAAAACATGGAGTTTGAACATGTAAAACCAATGGACATAGAGAAACGGAGTATGGAGATTATCGGACAGGAGCTGGCAGAGATGGGGATTTCCCTGCCGGCAGATAAGGCACATATTATAAAGAGAGTGATTCATACCAGTGCGGATTTCGATTATGCGCAGACACTGGCTTTTTCAGAGGATGCACTGGAGCGTGCCACAGATGCACTGAAACAGGGAGCCTCCATTATCACGGATACGAAAATGGCATGGTCCGGGATCAATAAGCGGGCGCTGGAGAATCTGGGTGGCCAGGCATATAATTTTATCTCAGATGAAGATGTGGCAGCAATCGCAAAAGAGAAAGGCTGTACGAGAGCAGCGGCAAGTATTGACAAGGCGGCAAATCTGAATGGACCGTTGATCTTCGCAGTGGGAAATGCACCGACAGCATTGATCCGGCTGCATGAACTGATCATAGAAGGAAAATTGAAACCGGCGCTGATCATCGGTGTTCCGGTAGGCTTTGTGAATGTGGTGCAGGCAAAAGAATTAATCATGGAAACGGATGTGCCTTATATCGTGGCACGGGGCCGGAAAGGCGGAAGCAATGTGGCAGCGGCCATCTGCAATGCCTTATTATATAATCTTGACAGTAGCAGAGGTGCAAAGAAACCATGAGAAAGATACAGATGATGGGAATTGATCACAGCAGGGCGACCGTTGCGGAACGTGAGCTGTTTTCACTGACAAAAGCAAAGCAGAAGGAATTGATGGAGGCAGTCATCCGGCAGCAGGGCGTGGGTGGCTGCGTGTTGCTGTCCACCTGTAACCGGACAGAGTTGTATGTATCCCTGCAAAAAGAAGAGGATATTGATCTGTACCGGATTTTCTGTCATATCCGGGAGATCCCGCAGACAGCGCAGGATGAACTGCAGCATTTGTTTTGCAGGCGGAGCGGGGAGGATGCAGTACGTCACCTCTTCTTGCTGACCGGAGGACTCAAATCCAGAATTATCGGGGAGGATCAGATTCTGACACAGGTGCGGGAAGCACTGGAATATGCAAGATTGTGTAATGTGGCAGATACCGTATTAAAGACGCTGTTTCGCATGGCAGTTACTGTTGGAAAGAAGATTAAGACCCAGGTAGCTATTCCGAGAGGGAATACATCAGCGATTGCGGCAGCTCTTGCACAGTTGGAACAGGAAGGGCATACCTTCGGGGGTACACAGTGTCTGGTGATTGGAAACGGCGAAATGGGCAGACTGACAGCCCGGGCCTTCCGGGAGCGGGGGGCTTTTGTTACGGTAACGGTGCGACAGTATCGCAGCGGCCAGGTGCAGATACCGGAAGGATGTGCACGGATCCATTACGGAGAGCGTTATGAGAAAATACCTGAGTGCCGGTATGTAGTATCAGCAACGTCCAGTCCGAATCTGACACTGGAAAAAGAAAAAATACAGGAACTGAATCTGACAGGTGCACTGACGCTGATCGATCTGGCCGTTCCTCGGGATATTGATCCGTGTATCGGAAAACTTCCGCAGACGGAAGTCTATAACATCGATGATTTTCAGACCGGAACCGGCGTATCAGAGGAGCAGAGTGCTTCGATTGAAGCAGCAAAGGAACTGGTGGAAGAGGAAGTCGCAGAATTTGTATCCTGGTATGAGTGTAAAGATATGATTCCGGAGATACGGGAACTGGGAACGATGGCGGCACAGGATGTCAGCTGGCGGATGGGAAAAACCTTTCATGAGATGCAGTTTGCACCGGAAGTCTGTCATCAGCTGGCCGATGCGGTGGAGCAGACAGCTGCAAAAGTGTTCCAGAAGATGCTGTTTGGCGTGCGGGATCATGCAGACAGCGATGTGATGCGTGAGTGTCTGGATGCACTGGGACAGGTGTGGAAAAAGGAGTGATCCGATGGAAAAGGAGCAGAGATATTTTCCATTTTTTGTAGATATTTCGGAATATCGGGTGCTGGTGGTGGGTGCAGGTATCATTGCATTGCGCAGGACGTCTGCACTGCTGCGTTTTGGAACCAGGGTTACGGTGGTGGCACCGGATATCCGTGCAGAATTTCAGGCACTGCAGGCGCAGTATGGGCAGGAGTATGTCTGCCTGCAGCAGAAAAAATTTACACCGGGTATGACAACTGGCTATGATATTGTATTGGCCGCCACGGATAGTCCTGAGACAGATCATAGCATCTGGGAGGAGTGTAAAAAGCATGGTATCCGGGTCAGTGTGGCATCCGATCAGACGTTGTGTGATTTCCGGTTTCCGGCATTGATCGAGAAAGATAATATCGTTGTGGGTGTTACATCAAATGACAGTGATCACCGGAACGTACGGGAGATCAGTGCCAGAATCAGAGAAACACTGGGGACTGAGAACCGGAATATAGACAGAGCTGAAAAGCAGGACAGCAAAGAATCTGAATATCAGAGGAAAGAGATGTCAGCAGGCAGAACTGGCAGTGAAGAAAAAAATCAGTGAAGCAGGAGTCAGGAACATGAAAAACATTCGAGTAGGAAGCAGGGAGAGCCGTCTGGCTGTGGTACAAAGCGAGATGGTGATGGATTATATAAAAGAAAACTGTCCGGAATATACACCGGAACTTGTGACAATGAAAACGACCGGAGACAGGATCCTGGATCGGAATTTGGATCAGATCGGTGGAAAAGGGTTGTTTGTAAAGGAACTGGATGCGGCTTTGATGGATGGACGCAGTGATATGTCCGTGCACAGCCTGAAAGATATGCCGGCGCAGATTCCGGAGGAACTTCCATTGATCGGTTTTTCCAAACGGGAAGATCCAAGAGATGTTCTGGTACTGCCGGAGGGAGTCGCAGAACTTGATTTTTCAAAACCGGTGGGTTGTTCCAGCCGCCGAAGAATGCTGCAGTTTCAGGCCATGTATCCAGAGGCAACCTTTGCACCGATCCGGGGAAATGTGTATACACGGCTGGCAAAAGTAGATTCCGGTGAGTATGCGGCTACGATTCTGGCAGCAGCCGGACTGAAGCGGCTGGGGTTGGAGCAACGTATCAGCCGGTATTTTTCTGTGGAGGAAATGATCCCGGCAGCCGGCCAGGGCGTACTGGCACTGCAGGGCCGGGCAGGAGAAGACTACGGTTTTCTGCGTGGCTTCTGTTCTGAGGAAAGCCATGTGACATCTGTATGTGAACGTGCCTTTATCCGGGAACTGGACGGAGGCTGTTCCTCGCCTATTGCAGCGCATGCGGTGGTGAAAGGAGATACCGTAGTATTGCGGGGACTGTATTATGAAGAGTGCAGTGGAAAAGCAGAGACTGCGGTAGAGGAAGCACCGGTTTCCGAGGCGGAACATCTCGGTATCATGCTGGCCCGCAGACTGAAAGAATTATGTCAGAAACAGGAGGAAAAATAGATGAATCAGGGGAAAGTCTGGCTGGTAGGAGCCGGCCCGTCAGATGCGGAACTGCTGACGGTAAAAGCAAAACGCGTATTGGAACAGGCAGAAGTCGTGGTGTATGACCGGTTGGTGGGTGACAGCATTTTGCTGATGATGCCGGATACAGCAGAAAAAATTGATGCGGGAAAGCGTTCCGGCAATCATACGATGCCACAGGAGGAGATGAACCGGCTGTTACTGCGTAAGGCGCAGGAAGGAAAGCGGGTCGTGCGTTTAAAAGGCGGGGATCCGTTTCTTTTTGGCAGAGGTGGGGAGGAACTGACCCTTCTGGCAGAGCATGGGATTCCATATGAGGTGGTTCCGGGTGTGACATCTGCCATTGCAGTGCCGGCATATAACGGAATTCCGATTACTCATCGGGATTTTGCTTCCAGTGTACATATTATTACAGGACATAAAAAGAAAGACGAACCGCTGGAACTGGATTTTGCCACACTGGCAAAACTGGAGGGAACACTGGTATTCTTAATGGGAGTATCTGCCCTGGGGGATATCTGTGACGGACTGATGCATGCCGGAAAAGCAAAAGATACACCGGCGGCACTGCTGAGCCGGGGAACCACGTCACGTCAGGCAAGGCTGGTGAGCACACTGGAAAAACTGCCGGAGGAACTGCATGAACATCCGCTGATGACACCGGCTATCATTGTGATCGGAGAAGTGTGCGCACTGGCGGATCAGTTTGCATGGTATGAAAAGCTGCCATTGTCTGGCAAAAAGATCATTGTGACACGTCCGAGGGAACGTCAGGAAGAAATTTCACAGCGTCTGCGCAGCCTGGGTGCGGAAGTGCTGGAACTGCCGACGATTTCCATTGCACCATATCGGGCAGAGGAACTGCCGGAGCAGGGAGCTGCCCTGGAGGAGCTGGAGAGCTATCAGTATCTCGTATTTACATCACCTTCCGGAGTAGACTGCTTTTTTGCACTGCTGCGGGAAAAAAAGATGGATATCCGCCGGTTTTGTGCCGGAAAGATTGCGGTAATCGGAGCCGGCACAGCCAGCCGTCTGCAGAACTACGGACTGATGGCAGATCTGATGCCGGAGATTTATGATGCGGTGCATCTTGGAAAGTGTGTCGGAGCGGACTGCAAAGACGGTGACCGGATCCTGATTCCACGGGCAAGACTTGGTAGTCAGGCTCTGATCGGGGAAATTACGGCACAGAAAAAAGTTACGATTGCAGATTTGCCGATTTATGATACCATAGAGAAGGAATCACCGGTGGTGGAACTGCCGGATCTGACAAAAGAAGAAGCAATGATTGTATTTACCAGTGCTTCTACGGTACGTGGTTTCAGAAAAATGATGGCAGATGCGGACATCAGCCGTCTGCAGGCTGTCTGCATTGGTGCACAGACAAAAGAAGCAGCAGAAAAGGCTGGATTTACCAATGTCTGTGTGGCAGCAGAAGCGACTGTGGATGCCATTGTTTCAGTAATAGAAGAACAGTAGGACAGGAATGACAGACAGGCGAGCATGAGGAGGAAATAAAAGTGGAAATGATCAATCGTCCCCGCAGATTGCGGACAAGTGCAAATTTAAGAAAAATGGTTCGGGAGACCAGAATGGATAAATCTTCTCTGATCTATCCGATGTTTATTGTAGAAGGAACAAATATTAAGGAAGAGATTCCATCCATGATGGGACAGTACCGTTACAGTGTGGATCGTATGGAGGAAAAACTGGAGCAGTTGAGTAAAGCAGGGATCGGCGGTGTCATGCTTTTTGGAATCCCGGATCACAAGGATGAGCTGGGAAGCGGTGCGTATGCACAGGATGGTATTGTGCAGCAGGGCTTCCGCAAAGCAAAAGAACTGTTCCCGGATCTGTATATGATCGGTGATGTGTGCATGTGCGAGTATACGTCCCATGGTCACTGCGGTGTGCTCTGCGGTCATGATGTAGACAATGATAAGACATTGGAACTGTTGCAGAAGACGGCGCTGTCTCAGGTACAGGCGGGAGCAGATATGGTGGCACCTTCCGATATGATGGACGGCAGAGTCGGTGCAATCCGTGAGATTCTGGATAAAAACGGATATATCAATACACCGATCATGGCATATTCTGCAAAATTTGCTTCTGCATTTTACGGACCGTTCCGTGATGCAGCAGAGTCCGCACCGGCATTTGGCGACCGTAAGACGTATCAGATGGATTATCACAACCGCAGAGAAGCGTTAAAGGAAGTAGATCAGGATGTGCTGGAGGGAGCAGATATCGTTATGGTAAAACCGGCCATGGCTTATGGTGATCTGATCCGTGAAGTAAAGGATATGACGGATATTCCGGTGGCAGCGTACAGTGTCAGCGGAGAATATTCTATGGTAAAAACTACTGCAGCAGCAGGTTTCATCGATGAAACTTCCATTATGTGTGAGATGGCAGTATCTGCATTCCGCGCAGGCACCGATATTTATATTACCTATTTTGCAGAAGAACTTGCAAAATGCATGGATGAAGGGAGAATCGGATAATGGCAATCACAAAATCAGAAGCGCTTTTTAAAGAAGCCGTACAATATATTCCGGGTGGCGTTAATTCTCCGGTCCGTGCGTTCGGATCGATCGGATCCACACCGCGTTTTATCAAAAAAGCAGATAAAGCGCTGATGTGGGATGAGGATGATAACGAATACATTGATTTTATCGGATCCTGGGGACCGATGATCCTGGGACATAACCATCCGCTGGTGCTGGATGCAGTGCTGGAGTATGCAAAACGCGGATTAAGCTACGGTGCAGCGACATCTATTGAAGTAGATATGGCAAAGCTGGTCTGCAGTATGGTTCCATCTATTGATATGGTGCGTATGGTAAACTCCGGTACGGAGGCTGTGATGAGTGCCGTGCGTGTGGCTCGCGGGTTTACACGCAGAGACAAAATCATCAAATTTAACGGTTGTTATCATGGACATTCCGATGCGTTGCTTGTAAAAGCCGGATCTGGTGTCATGACAGCAGGTGTTCCGGATTCTCTGGGCGTTCCGGCCGGCTGCACAGCGGATACTGTAACAGCAGATTATAACTCACTGGAGAGCGTGCAGGACTGTTTTGACCGGTATGGTGAGCAGATTGCGGCGATCATTGTGGAGCCGGTGGGAGCAAATATGGGTACGGTTCCACCAAAACCAGGATTTTTACAGGGATTGCGTGATATCTGTGACAAATATGGTTCACTGCTGATTTTTGACGAAGTAATTACAGGATTCCGTATGCAGGCAGACGGAGCACAGGGACATTTTGGTGTGACACCGGATCTGACCACTTTTGGAAAAATCATCGGTGCAGGTATGCCGGTAGGTGCTTACGGTGGCCGCAGGGAAATCATGGAAATGGTATCTCCGGTGGGAGCTGTGTATCAGGCAGGAACATTAAGCGGCAATCCGGTGGCGATGGCAGCAGGTATTTATGGTGCAATTCCGGCATATGCAGAAGGCACGGATACAGGTACTGATATCCAGGCACAGGCTGCACAGTGGCCAACGGGACCGGCGGTTCAGGCAGCCAGTGCAATCATCATGGATGCGTCCACCGGAACGGTTTTATATGAAAAGGATGCAGACACGCCGCGTTATCCGGCAAGTATTACCAAGATCATGACGACACTGCTGGCATTGGAAAATTGCAATCTCGACGAAATGGTGCATTTTTCTGCGACAGCTGTATATGAAAATGAGGGTGGTACGTCCCATATTGCCAGAGATCTGGATGAAGAAATGACACTGGAGCAGTGTCTGTATGGTATCATGCTGGAATCTGCCAATGAGTGTTCCTATGCAGTGGCAGAACATGTAGGCGGCGGTGATTATCAGAAATTTATCGATATGATGAATGCCAAGGCAGCAGAACTTGGCTGCACCAATACACATTTTAATAACTGTAACGGTCTGCCGGATCCGGCGCATGTGGTTAGTGCCCGTGATATGGCGCTGATTTCCAGAGAGGCTATTAAGAACAGTATGTTCCGCAAAATCGTAGGCACAGTGCGCTATGAGATTCCACCAACAAATAAACATGCGGATCCGACGCCGTTGAACAACCACCACCAGATGATCAGCGCATACAAAGGCCGTCAGAATCTGTATGAATACTGTATCGGCGGCAAGACCGGATGGACATCCGATGCCGGAAATACACTGGTTACGTTTGCTGAAAAAGATGGTATGACACTGATCTGTGTAGTCATGAATTGCACGGCAGGCGGTCAGTATGCTGATACGAGAACATTGTTTGACTATTGTTTTGAAAACTTCAAACTTTATAATGTGGCACAGAACGAGACACGCTATGAGAATACAAATAAACAGGAAAACACGTTGTTCACGGAATGGAATGCCTTTGCAAAAGTGGAAGATGACGCACAGATCATCCTTCCGGCAGCTGCTAATTTTCTGGATACCCAGACAGATGTGAATTACGATCAGGCCGGGGGAAGTATCCTCGGAACGCTGGTGTATTCTTATGGTGGCCGCCAGGTGGGAACTGCGAATGTAGTGACGACCGGAGCAAAAGTGGCGGAGTACCCGTTTGGAGAAAAATCCGGAACCATTCAGAAATCAGAGAGTGCGAAGGAAAATGATACTTCTGTGGCAGCAGATTCTTCAGATAAGACAAAGTCAGATGCAGCAAAGAATGACACCGGAAAGAAAAAAAGCCTTTCTATCAGCAGAAATAAATTGTTGCTGGCAGGCGGCAGTGTGGCTGTTGCCATCGTGATCGTACTTGTCATCTGGTTCCTGATAAATAACCACAGACGGATCTGGCGCAGGAAAAATACGCGGGATCGCCGTTATAAAACTATCCGGAACAACCGGAAGTGGAACCGCCGGGGTGGTCGGAAATAAGACATAAAATTAAATATAATATAAATCATATAAGACAAAATCGGAGAAATTTTTCTCACTCGCTAGATGCTCGCTGAGGAAAATTTCTCCGATTTTGCTATTTACGTTAGTATATTAGTATGAGTTGCTTTAGATTGCCGGGAATTTCAGCTCTTTGTATTTGCCATATTTCTGCTGTACCACGTCCATATGTTCAAAGAAATCAATTCTTGTCTTGATGATCTCGTTTAAGTGCTCAGCACGGGCAGCATTTACATTTCGGTCACGGATCAGTCCGTTCTCAGCCAGAACAAATTTATACTCACCGTTCTCATCTTTTACAAGGTCTCCGCCTGCACCACAAACTGCGCACTCAAACGGGAATTCGATTCCATCCCAGTGCTTGTCGCCTTTGTAGATCAGTGCGGAATGACATCTCGGGCACATTCCCTGATCTGCATCACCGAGCCATCCACGCTCTTCTACCGGAGTGTTGATTGCTTTGATGATATTTTCCCCCATCTTGTGGGCACGTTCAATCTGCTCGTCACGGAGTAATACATTACCCGGACGTCCGTTTCTGGTAGAAAGCATCTGGTCAACAACCTGTACAGACTGAGTGAACATGGTAGCACTCATGCCTTCGAGAGCCAGTGTCTGCCAGTCGTGACAGGAACCGCCCACTGCGATGAGTCCGCCGACCATATGCGGATCTTCTTTGACTGCGCCGATCTCAAGCAGGAAAGAAAGCTCGTAAGCCAGAAATCTCTGCGCGAATTTCAGATACAGGGAGCTTGGAGTCAGATCATATGTAGGAACACCAACGATGATAGCATTGCAGGTGTACATTTCCTGAACAATCTTGTCCATGTCATCTTTGTCTTTCAGGATACAGCCGTTGTATTTGTCTGCTTTTCCCATTGCTACGTTACCCATCTGCATGGTACATCCCTCGCATCCGGTACAGTGCTCGATGTTGTAATCAAATAAGTTGATGAGTTTACACTCAGCACCGGCCTCCTGACAGGCAAGCAGAGCTTCTTTCACTAAAATTTCGCTGTTTCCGTTGTGGCGTCCTGCCACGATACCTAAAACCTTCATTGTAAAACCTCCTGTTTTTATATCGTTTACTGGTTTGAACGCACAGGTCGCAAAGCGACTGCGTTCATGAGCAAGTAGCGAAAGCGGATTGCGAATGTCCGCTTTACAATTGAATATAGAATCATGTAAGGCGATCTGGCTGTTACTGTCGATTGCCTGATAAATCCAGTGTAACATGAAGGAAATTGTGTGCCTAGTGATGTATTCTTATCAATACATGCAAAAGATTTATATAAATATGCCTTTTGGTAATGGAAAAGTTGCATTTGAGTTATAAATAAAGATATAATAGGAATCAAGACATGATAAGTGCAGAAAACATGAACGTGATGGAGTGTAGAGTGCAGTGATTCTGAGAAGAATATGACAGCTTTCGCTGAGCAGAATCACACACCAAGTCTCACGTGCGTTCGACTTGAAAGAATAGATACAGGGATAAAATCGGACATAGGAATGAATGAAGACTGAAATAGAAAGAATCGGACATAGAAACGGAGCATATAGATATAGGGAGGAACAGGGGAGATGACTTTTAATCAGATCAAATATTTTGTAACCGTGGCGGAGTGTCTGAGTTTTACAGAAGCAGCGAAGTGCTTGTTTATTACGCAGCCGGCGCTGAGCCGTCAGATCAATGCTATGGAGGAGGAACTGGGAACCAGACTTTTTATCCGGGAGAAAAAACGACTGAAGCTGACACCGGGAGGCAGTGTGCTGTACAACCGGCTGCCGAAGGTGCTGTCAGATTATGCAGAGGCTGTAGAAGATGCAAAGCATGCAAATTCCGGTTATGAGGGAGAACTACGTATTGGTTTTCTGGATATTTATGATATTTCGGAACTGTTCGATGATGTGATCCGGGAGTTCCGGGAAGCATATGAGCAGATCGCAATGAGTCTGGAGCGGTTTGCCCTGGGAGAACTTCCGGCCCGTCTGGCTGCCGGAGATCTGGATCTGATCCTGACTTACGGTTTTTCGCTGTATGACAAACCGGATCTGGTGACGGTGAATGTGCAGAAATTTGACTCGTGCATTATGCTGAATCAAAACCATCCGTTGGCGCTGCAGGAGACGGTGGCGTTGGCAGATCTGAAAGATGAGCGGTTTATCCAGCTTGGACCGAAGGCCAGTGAAGAGGGATTTCGCTATATCACAAACCTCTGTGCCCGCTGCGGGATCCACCCGGATTTTCTGTTGGTGGAAAAGATGGAGGATGTCATGCTCTGGGTGCAGACCGGGAACGGCGTGGCGATTACGTCAGACCGGACGATCGAGGGTCAGAATCCACATGTAGTGCTGCGTAATATTGATATGCCGGAGGCGAAAAATCACAATATTACTATGGCCTGGAGAAAGAATAATTATAATCCGGCCATTGCCATTTTTATGGAAATGCTCGAGAAAAAATTAACAAAAATTTAATACAAATCGTGCATGATATATGAAAAAGCGGAGAAAAGTTTGAAAAAAGTACAGGAATAAAAACAATCTTGGGGGAAAATAACAGATTTTGTCATAACAAAAATGGATTAAAAAAACAGGATCCTCTAAAGAAAATGGTAAAAAAGCTTTAAAAATGGTAAAAAGCAAGGAGTTACATCCAAAAAAAAGATCATAGTAATGCAGAAAATGCATTATAATACACAGCATTTGTGCAATATGCATATAAAAACAGCGGACATACCAATGCGGTTTAGTGAAATATGTTGACTTTGAGAATTTTTTAAGATAAAATAGCGGTGTTTTCAGGGCAGATAATGATGTATTTATCTGTTCCGGTGAAGTTGTTTTTGAAACAAATAAAAAATGGTTTTATGGTGTTTAGGAGGAAAGTTGAAATGAACAACAAAAAGACAAGCAGCTGGAACCTTGGTGTAAAAGGTTACATCATCGTAATTCTGGCATTTTTCTCATGTTATGTGTATTCAGCACTGACATCCGATTCTCTGAACGTAACTCGTGACGTATTTATCGGTCTTGGTATCAACCAGGCAGCGGTTTACGCAATGTCAACGATCGCAGTACCGTTCGGTATCATCGGTAGTATTATTCTCGGTCGTCTGATCAACAAACATTCAATTCGTCTTTACTGGGGACTGAGCATGATCATCACAGCTGTATTTACAGTTCTGATCGGTCAGGTACACAATACCGTTGGTGTTGTGGTATGCTATGTAGTAATCTACACATTCTCTCTTGCATCCGCTATGTTGCTTGCAGGTGAGATCATCGGACACTGGTTTCCGACAAAACGTGGTGTAGCTATGGGTCTTTGTACCGCAGGTTATCCGTTGTCTGCAGCTACAACATCTGCAGTAGCAGGTATGTTCGTCGGAACAGTTGGATATTCCGCATATTATATAGCAATCGCAGTTATCGCAGTTATCGTTGGTATTGTCGTTATCGTATTTGTTCGCGATTTCCCGGAAGAAAAAGGTGGTTACCCGGATAACAATCCTGCATTTGATGGTGAAAAAGCAAAAGCTGAGCATCAGGCAGCGCTTGAGTACTTAAAAACATCCAAATGGACTGCTTTAAAATGTCTGAAAACAGGACGTATGTGGGTGCTCTGGATCGCAGTTGGTATCACAGGCTTCATGTCCATGGGTATCTGTCTCTTATACACATCTCCGAGCCCACGAGACTAAGG
>OJQL01001909.1_pt1 | contig 13566 bp, 10 predicted proteins | sample 1598731 | NCBI WGS metagenome assembly OJQL01 (sample SAMN03922510, study PRJEB24848) | human gut metagenome | isolation source: stool sample | host: Homo sapiens | place: Germany | collected 2010-02
CTCTATTCGTCGGCAGCGTCAGATGTGTATAAGAGACAGTGGATATCCACTATGGTCACAGTGTAAACGGTGTTGCTTACCTGCATACTGAAATTTTGAAAAATTCCGAGCTTAATGCTTTTTACAAAATTTATCCGGAGAAATTCAACAACAAGACAAATGGAATCACCTTCCGCCGCTGGCTGCTTTCATGCAACGAGGAGCTTTCAGAGGAAATTGAAAATAAGATTGGAAGTGGTTTTAAGAAGGATGCCTGCGAGCTTGAGAAGCTGCTTTCATTCGAAAATGATGACAGTGTATTAGACAGCATTCTTGCGATCAAGAAGGAGAAAAAGCGTCAGCTTGCTGAGTATTTAAAGCATACACAGGGTGTTGTCATTGATGAAAATTCTATTTTTGACATTCAGGTAAAGCGTTTGCATGAGTATAAGCGCCAGCAGATGAATTTACTCTGGGCAATTCATAAATATCTTGAAATCAAGAGTGGAAAGCTTCCTAAGACACCAGTAACGCTGATCTTTGGTGCAAAAGCAGCACCAGCCTACACAATCGCAAAGGATATCATTCATGCAATTCTTTGCTTACAGCAGATCACAGAGCAGGATCCAGAAGTCAGCCCATATCTGCGCGTAGTGATGGTAGAAAACTACAACGTAACAAAGGCATCAAAAATTATACCGGCATGTGATATCTCCGAGCAGATCTCCTTAGCATCAAAAGAGGCATCAGGAACAGGAAACATGAAGTTTATGCTCAATGGAGCGCTCACTATCGGAACTATGGATGGTGCCAATGTCGAGATGTTCGATGAGGTAGGGGCTGACAACATGTTTATCTTTGGAATGAGCTCTGATGAGGTCATCTCACACGAGAACAGACATGACTACAATCCTATTGATGTATATAATAACGATGCCGAGCTAAGAAAGGTAGTAAACCAGCTCGTAGACGGCACATATTCACCAAATGACCATGAGCTTTTCAGGGAGCTTTACAACTCACTGCTCAATCCACAGCAGGGACAGGTGGCTGACCGCTACTTTATCCTCGCAGACTTCCGTTCATATGCAAATGCACAGCAGAAGATTAATGATTATTACAAGAACAAGAGCGCATGGAGAAAGAGTGCACTGCTCAATATCGCACATGTAGGAAAGTTCTCTTCAGACAGAACAATCCAGGAATATGTGGACGATATCTGGCATCTTGACAGGATTACCGTAAATATGGCAGGAGTATAGGATTTTGGAAAAAGTTATCGCAAAGTCTGGTATCAGTGGAAGCACGCTTAAGCTTATAGCCATTTTTACCATGCTCATAGACCATACTGCGGCAACGGTTATTCTTCAGATGATAAATAACGGGATAGGTGGACAAACGCTTATTGATATCTACTGGGTCATGCGTTCTATAGGGCGCATGGCCTTTCCTGTTTTCTGCTTCCTGCTTGTGGAGGGGTTCAAATATACACATAGCAGGGAAAAATATGCTGCGAGGATGTTTATATTCGCGCTTATCTCTGAGATACCGTTTGACCTTGCAATAAACAATACAGTGCTGGAATTTAAGAGCAACAATGTGTTTTTTACACTGCTTTTAGGCCTGCTTGCCATCACAGTGCTTGATTGGCTTAAGTCGGTCGATAAAATAGAAAAGGCATCCTCTGCAGTCAAGTGGTTTTTTGTCACACTGATCAGGTGTATAGTAATGGTATCAGTGGTGCTTGTTATGATGATTATTGCAGAGTTTGTGCTTTGCTGTGATTATGGTGCGGCGGGTGTAGGGTGCATTGTCATGATGTACCTGCTTTCTTCAAACCGGGATGTTGCATTTGCCGTGGCAGTCATACTGCTTGGACTTTTCTCAGGTACCATAGAGTTTTTTGCACTTTTTATGCTTATACCGCTTCGCTATTACAATGGAAAAAGAGGCATTTCACTAAAATATGTCTTTTACGCCTTTTACCCGGTGCATCTTTTTGTACTGTACCTGATATGCAGGCTTGCTATGGCTGCTGTTCACACCTAACAGAGTGACAGACAACGATTAAAATGGGGGAATAGATGAAAAAGCTTTTAAAAATCATACCGGCACTTGTGTTTGCTGCCTGTTGCTTTATGTTCGCTGCAAAATGCTTAAAGGCAGGAGGGTTTACAGGTGCTATAGCTGATTTTCCTACTGCTATACACAGGGCAGTAAAGGGGCAAATGCAGACCACAACAGACTATTTAAACGGCGAACAGACAGAGTACGATGAGTCAGTATTTACAGGGGAATATCACTACTACTACGAGAAGCTGTCAGATGATGACAAGCTTATTTACAGGCAGATTTATGCGATGATGCAAAAGCGCATGGATGGAATTTCGTTAAATACTACAGACACTGACAACGTAAGCCGTATACAGCAGTTTGTGCTGCTGGACAATCCACAGTTTTTCTACATAGAAAAGAGTCAGTATACTGTGAGAAACAGCATCATTTTTTCGCCTGTATACAATATGTCTGAGTCTGATATCGACAACGCAATAAGTACGATTTCAGGCTATGTGTCAGCCTGTATGGCAGGTATCGATGAAGGTGCATCGGATTATGACAAGGCTGTGCATTTCTATGAATATGTGATAGAGCATGCCGAGTATGAGGAAAATTCTCCTCACAACCAGGATATGTACTCAGCAGTGCTTGGAAGGACGGTCTGTCAGGGCTATGCGATGATGTTTAAGTATCTGTGTGACCGGGCCGGTATCAGCTCACTTATTGTGACAGGCACCACATCTGATGCAAAACACGCCTGGAATATGGTATATCTGGACGGTGCGTGGTGTGCAGTGGACTGTACCTACGGTGATGGTGATTATCTGGGAAAGGGCATATCATACAGCTGGTTCGGAGTGCCGCTTGATGTGGTAAAGCTTACACGTACATTGGACAATGAGGATATGCTGCCGCAGGAAGCGTCAGTGGAGGATGACTATTATTACAGGAATGGGCTGTATTTTACATCCTACGACCTTAAAGTCTTACAGGGCATGACAACGTCATCTAACTATATCACGTTCAAGTTTTCGGACAGAGAAACCTATGATACTGCATGTCACAGTCTTTTCGATAAGGGTGACTACAAATATCTGATTCCGACAGCAAGAGGCGGCACTATCACATATATGCAGGAGCCCAATTCGCTTGCGGTGTTTATACACATAGAGCTGGGAAGCTGATAAATTTATCTCCTTTTATTTTAAGGAGATAGCCGCACACCCCATAAAGGGCGGGCGCTGATACAAAAATAAAGAAAGAGGAATCCAAATGTCATTTTGTCATCTTCACACCCATACCGAGTACAGCCTGCTCGATGGGTCAAACAAGATAAAAGAATATGTAAAGCGCGTCAAGGAGCTTGGCATGAACTCTGCCGCAATCACAGACCATGGCAATATGTACGGTGTGGTGGAGTTTTACAAGACGGCAAAGGCAAATGATATCAATCCGGTCATAGGCTGCGAGGTATATGTGGCACCAAATTCGCGCTTTGACAGGGAGACAAGCCACGGTGATGACAGGTATTATCATCTGATTCTGCTTGCTGAAAATAATACAGGCTATGCCAATCTCATGAAGATAGTGTCAATAGGGTTCACAGAGGGCTATTATTACAGGCCGAGAGTGGATTTTGAGACGCTTGAGAGATATCACGAGGGGCTTATATGCCTGTCTGCCTGTCTGGCAGGAGAAATCCCCAGATACATCGTAAGAGGCTTTTATGACGAGGCGAAGGAGATTGCAAGGAAGTATCAGGACTGCTTTGGAAAAGACAACTTCTTCCTTGAGCTGCAGGATCATGGCATTGATGACCAGAAGCTTGTGAATCAGCAGCTTCTTAGGATGAGCAAGGAGCTTGAAATAGGGTTAGTGTGTACTAATGATGTGCACTACACCTACGAGTCCGATGCGGAGGCACATGATGTGCTTTTGTGCATCCAGACCGGGAAAAAGGTGTCTGACGAGGACAGGATGCGCTATGATGGCGGACAGTTTTTCGTAAAGAGCGAAGAGCAGATGAGAGCGCTTTTCCCATATGCCACAGAGGCTATTGAGAATACGCAGAAAATTGCCGACAGATGCAATGTGACGCTTGAGTTTGGCAATTACAAGATTCCAAAGTATGAGGTGCCAGAGGGCTATGATAGTGCCGAAGCCTTCCTTACAGAGCTTTGCGAGAAGGGCTTTAGGGAGAAATACATAGGCTGTGGCGAGTACAGTGCTGATGAGCTTAAAAAGATACATGCAGATATGGACTATGAGCTTGGTATCATAAAGACCATGGGCTTTATAGAGTATATCCTTATCGTGTGGGATTACATCAACTGGTGCCGCACGCACGACTGCTGGGTAGGCCCGGGACGAGGCTCAGCGGCGGGAAGCAGGGTGTGCTATTGTACCGGAATCACAGATATTGATCCGGTTAAATACAATCTGCTTTTTGAAAGATTTCTTAACCCAGAGCGAGTTTCCATGCCTGATATCGATGTGGATTTCGAGTATGCGGAGAGATATCGCGCCATAGAGTATGTTCAGCAGAAGTACGGACACGATTCTGTAACACAGATAGTCACCTTTGGTACGATGGCGGCAAGAGGTGTCATAAAATCAGTCGGAAAGGCGCTGGATTTCCCATATGCAGAGACTGACAGGCTTGCAAAGATGGTGCCTCAGGAGCTTAATATCACGATTGACAAGGCTCTTCAGATGAACCCGGAGTTTAAGGGCATTTACGACAGTGATGCGAGAGTGCATGAAATGATAGATATGGCAAAAAGGCTTGAGGGACTGCCAAACCACACGTCCGTGCATGCAGCAGGTGTGGTAATCTATCCGGGTGTGGCGAGTGATTATGTGCCTCTTGGAAGGGCAAACGACGGAAGCCCTACCGCAGAGTACAACATGGTACAGCTCGAGGAGCTTGGCCTTTTAAAGATGGATTTTCTGGGGCTTCGTACACTCACGGTGCTAAAGGATTCTGTGAAGAATATCAAGGCATCAAGGGGCATTGATGTGGATATCGACCATATTGATTTCAACGATAAGGGCACACTTGACTTTATCGGAACAGGAAAGACGGAAGGGGTATTCCAGCTGGAGTCTGCCGGTATGCAAAGCTTCATGAAGGAACTCAGTCCACAGAGCTTTGAGGACATCGTGGCCGGTATTTCGCTTTACCGTCCGGGTCCTATGGATTTCATTCCCAACTATATAAAGGGCAAGAACAATCCAAAGGAGATAAGCTATGTGACACCTGAGCTTGAGAGTATTTTAGAGCCGACCTACGGCTGTATAGTATACCAGGAGCAGGTCATGCAGATAGTGCAGAAGCTCGCAGGCTATACAATGGGTCAGGCGGACAACATCCGCCGTGCCATGAGTAAGAAGAAGCAGTATGTCATTGACGCAGAGCGCCAGAGCTTTGTGTACGGAGATAAGGAGCGCGGTATAAAGGGCTGTGTGGCAAACGGCATAGATGAAAAGGCTGCCAACAGCATATACGATTCGATGGTTGATTTTGCTAAGTATGCGTTCAACAAATCACATGCAGCCGCGTATGCAAAAATCAGTGTTCAGACTGCATGGCTCAAAAATTACTATCCGGTCGAATTTATGGCGGCGCTCATGACTTCTGTTATAGACAATTCAGCCAAGGCGGCGCAGTATCTTTACAGCTGTCGTGATATGGGTATTAAGGTGCTTCCGCCGGATATCAACTGTGGACAGGGCGAGTTTACCGCAGAGGGTGACCATGTCAGATATGGCATGTACGCCATCAAATCTTTAGGCAGGCCGGTAATAGACCTGATAATCGAGGAGCGGGAAAGTGGCGGCAGATACCGCACACTTTCAGATTTTATCGAGAGAACCTGCCAGAAGGAGCTTATCAACAAGCGTGCGATTGAGAATCTGATAAAGGCGGGAGCGTGCGATTCACTCGACGGCACGAGAAAGCAGATGGCAATGGTGTATGCATCGATTGTGGACAGGGTGCAGCATGACAAAAAGTCAACAATGGCAGGGCAGATGAGTTTGTTTGACCTGGTCTCAGATGAGGATAGGCAGTCATTTGAGCTTAAGTATCCAAATGTTGGTGAATATGACGCTGAGGAAGCCCTGGCCTATGAAAAAGAGGTGCTTGGCATCTATTTAAGCGGACACCCTCTGGAAAAATATGCAGCTGCCCTAAAGAAAAACATCACAGCAAATGCGATAGATTTTGTGCTTGAAGAGGAGAGCGGTGCCGTAAAGATAAAGGACAATGCGCACGTGGTAATCGGAGGCATGATAGCTACAAAGACGATTAAGTTTACCAAGTATAATCAGGCCATGGCTTTTATCACGATAGAGGACCTGACAGGAACTGTTGAGGTAATTATTTTTCCGAGAGATTACGAGCGCTACCAGAGATATTTACAGGACGATGCTAAAATATTTGTTATCGGACATGCGACAGTCGAGGATGAGCAGAACGGCAAGATAATCTGCGAGAAAATCATACCGTTTGATGAGCTTCCGAAGCAGCTATGGCTCAGGTTTGATACGATGGAGGACTATAAGAAAAATGAGAGCAGGCTTCTTGAGACAATCCGTGAATCTGACGGAGGAGATGAGGTCATAATTTACATCGCAGATACAAAGCAGATGAAAAAACTTGGCAGAAATTATTCCGTAAATGCAAATAATGAGCTCATGGAGCAGCTTTTGGAATTTTTAGACAAAGAAAATGCGAAAATTGTTGAAAAGAATATTGAAAAAATGTGCTAAAACAAGTACAATAGATTGGGATTAGAATAAATGATAATTTTTTAACATATGGAGGTTATACCAATGGCAAAAGAGATTAACACAATAGGTGTACTTACAAGTGGTGGTGACGCACCGGGAATGAACGCAGCAATTCGTGCCGTTGTTCGTCAGGCTCTCTCAAAGGGCAAGAAGGTTAAAGGAATCAAGAGAGGATACGCAGGTCTGTTAAATGAAGAAATCGTGGATATGGATTCAAAGAGCGTTTCAGACACAATCTCACGCGGTGGTACAATCTTACAGACAGCCAGATGTAAGGAGTTCGTTACAGCAGAGGGACAGCAGAAGGGTGCTGAAATCTGTAAGAAGCATGGTATCGATGCTATCGTAGTTATCGGTGGTGACGGATCTTTCCAGGGTGCGCAGAAGCTTGCAGCACTTGGCATCAATACAATCGGTCTTCCGGGCACAATCGACCTTGATATCGCATGTACAGATTACACAATCGGTTTTGATACAGCCTGCAACACAGCTATGGAGGCTATTGACAAGGTACGTGATACATCTACATCACACGAGAGATGCTCAATAATTGAGGTTATGGGACGTGGAGCAGGATACATTGCATTATGGTGTGGTCTTGCAAACGGCGCTGAGGAAGTATTACTTCCTGAGAAGTATGACAACAACCTTGAGGCACTCATCGAGAGAGTAGCTCACGCAAGAGAGCTCGGCAAGCAGCATTACATCATCATCAATGCTGAGGGCGTAGGACATTCACAGGAGATGGCTAAGGAAATCGAGGCTGCTACAGGCATCGAGACTCGAGCAACTATCCTTGGACATATGCAAAGAGGTGGAAGCCCTTCATGCAAGGACCGTGTATACGCTACAATCATGGGCGCTATGGCAGTTGATTTACTCTGCGAGGGCAAGTCAAACAGAGTTATTGCCCACAAGGATGGCAATTTCGTAGATTTCGATATCGACGAGGCACTTGCTATGAAGAAGAGTGTAGACGAGTACATGTACGATATCTCTAAATCTCTGGTTTAGTATCTAATATAGTTACGATAAATATGAATGCCCTTGTATCCGGCACATCAAATGCAGGTAATTGCGTGCATGTGCCGGTGCAGGGGCATTTATGCATTCGGAGAAAGACGAATGTTAATCATAAATGAGGGGCAAAATACTTTTTGACCCTCATATCATCAATATAGAAAGAGAAGAAAATGATTACAAGTGCATCAAACAAAAGCATAAAAAATGTGCAGGCTCTTTTAAGCAAGGCAAAGGAGCGGAAAAAGCAGGGCGTATTCGTAGTTGAGGGTCCAAAGATGAGCTTTGAGGCGCCATATGACTGGGTAAGTGCCGTATATATGTCTGAGTCATTTTTTAATGATGACAGGTTTAAGGAAGAGAAGAAGCGTTTCATTGACAAAACAGAAATAGTGAGTGACTCGGTGTTTAAGAGCATGTCTGACACGCAGACTCCGCAGGGTGTGCTTGCTATAGTAAAGATGCCGCACTATGAGATAGATGAACTTTTTAAGGGCGACAAGACAGAGCTTCTTGTGCTTGAGAGTATACAGGATCCGGGAAACTTAGGCACTATGATCCGTACCGGTGAGGGCGCAGGTGTAAGCGGCATTATAATGAATCGTACAACAGTGGACATTTTTAATCCAAAGACTGTGCGCTCAACCATGGGCTCACTCTACCGTGTGCCGTTTTACATTACAGATGACCTTCCGGAGACTATAGAGTATGCAAAGTCAAAGGGAGTTTCTCTCTACGCAGCTCATTTAAAGGGTAAGTGCTCTTATGACAGACCGGACTACACCGGAGCCTGTGGCTTTATGATAGGAAATGAGGGCAATGGATTATCAGATGAGATAGCTGACATGGCGGACACATATATCCGCATCCCTATGGAGGGGGCTGTGGAGTCGCTTAATGCCGCAATATCAGCCACTTTGCTCATGTATGAGTGCAATCGTCAGAGAAGACTTTTGGGAGAATAATATGCGTATTTGGTTTAAGATTTATACTGACACGCACCTGATGCGTGATATTACAATAGAAAATGACAGTGACGACACACGTACACACAAGATCTTTAAGGCACTTGAGGATGCCTGCCTTGCTTTTGACCTGGGAAAGCCCATCTGGCTTGACAGCAACGTAAGTGATTTCAAGAGGCATGGAAAGACACGCTTTACGAAGGATAATTTTGTGGAGGACATCGACTTTGATTTTCTCGAGATGCACGTCATCGAGGAGGATTGATACCTCATTATGGATATGATGAGTTATTATTGATATAAGGACGGTCCGCACACTGCAGGCACGGCGGCACACAAGTACTCTCTCGTTCGCTACGCTACGCCATTAAGAATCTGTAGGAATTATGCCTTTTGGTTTTCTATGCTTGACGAAACCGGCTTTTATGCGCCGTCCATGGCGCATAACGCCTTGCCCCGGCGTCCATGCCGGTGCATTTCTGGTTGTGAAGCATAATTCAACAGATTCTAAATAGCTTCGCTATGCGCTTACGAGAGAGTACTTGTGTGCCGCCGTGCCTGTAGCGTGCGGACCTGTGCACATACAAAATAAACAACATATAAAATAACAAGAATAAAAAATATATAAATAATAGGTATAATTTGCCAATCATGCGAATAAATATGCTATAATTGATTAAGAGAGTCTGATAAATATACAGGCGAATAGATCACAGGGAGGTTTTTAATGGAACAAGAGTTTGCGGAGGGCATTGATAGCTGGGAGACTATGATGTTTCTATACAATTCTGCACTGAAAGAGGTCAATACTAAGCTCGAGATACTAAATGACGAGTTTGTTCACATACATAATTACAATCCGATAGAGTACATAAAGTCGCGTATCAAGACTCCTGAAAGCATAGTTAAGAAGCTCAAAAAGGGTGGCTACGAGAGCACCATAGAGAATATGGTCACATATGTAAAGGACATAGCGGGCATCAGAATCGTGTGCTCGTTCACATCTGATATATACCGGCTTGCTGAGATGATTGGCAGGCAGAATGATTTGACCGTCATATCGGTAAAGGACTATATGAAGCATCCGAAGGCGAGCGGCTACAAGAGCTACCACATGATTGTTTCGGTGCCTATTTTCCTTTCAAACAAGGTGGAAGATACAAAGGTTGAGATACAGATTCGTACAATAGCTATGGATTTTTGGGCAAGCCTTGAGCACAAGATATATTACAAGTTCGAGGGCAATGCACCTGAGTATATCAGCCGCGATCTGCGTGAGTGTGCAGGTATCGTAGGACAGCTTGATGCAAAGATGCTTTCGCTTAATGAGGCAATCCTTGAGGCCAAGGAGAAGCAGGAGCATGAGAGGGAGGAGAAAATACGAGAAGATGAACATCATTAATGTCGAAAATATAACAAAGTCATATACTGGAAGGAAGCTTTTTTCTAAAGCTTCCTTTTATGTGCAGGAAAACGAAAAAATCGGTATCATAGGTATAAATGGTACAGGAAAGTCTACACTTTTAAAGATTGTGGCTGGTGATGAAGAGCCGGATGAGGGAACTGTCACCACAGCAAATCATATAGTGATAAACTATCTGCCGCAGAATCCGGAGTTTGACCCGGACGAGACAGCACTTGAACATGTGATGAGCCGTGTGGTTACCTCGCAGTTGGATGAGGACATGCGCTGGAGTATAGAAAGTGATGCAAAGTCACTTCTTATGAAGCTTGATATCACAGATATGACGCAAAAGACCGGTGAGCTCTCAGGAGGACAGAGAAAGAGGCTTGCGCTTGCAACAGTCGTACTTAAGCCGTGTGATGTGCTTATATTGGACGAACCGACCAACCACTTAGACTACGAGATGGTGGAGTGGCTTGAGGATTATCTGCGCCGTTTCAGGGGTGCAATCATCATGATCACGCATGACCGCTATTTTCTAGACAGTGTCTGCAACAGAATCGTGGAGGTGGACAAGGGACAGACCTACAGCTATGATACAAACTACTCGGGCTTTCTTGAGCTTAAGGCAGCCAGGGAGGAGAGCGAGAGGGCAAGTGAGCGCAAGCGTCAGTCCATCCTTAGAAAAGAAATAGAGTGGATGCAGCGTGGCGCAAGAGCTCGTTCCACAAAGCAGAAGGCACACATCCAAAGATATGAGGCTCTGCGAGACCAGAAAGGACCGCAGACAGACGGAAAAGTTGAGCTTTCATCGGTTTCATCGCGTATGGGAAGGACAACCATAGAGCTTCATGATATTTCAAAGGCGTACGGAGATATCGTCTGTGTAAAGGATTTCACGTATATTTTCCTGAAAAATGACCGTATCGGTTTTGTAGGCAAAAACGGCTGTGGAAAGTCCACACTCATGAAGATAATCGCCGGTTTTATCGAGCCTGATTCAGGTGAGGTAGAGATAGGACAGACGATAAAGATAGGATATTTCGGTCAGGAAGTGGATATAGATCCTGAGCTTCGAGTGATAGATTATGTGAAAGAAGCTGCAGAGTTTGTGCGCACGGCAGACGGACTTGTGTCAGCATCTGCCATGCTTGAGAGGTTTTTATTCCCACCGGAGCAGCAGTACAGCCCGGTAGGCAAGCTCTCGGGTGGAGAGAAGAGAAGACTCTATCTGCTTCGTGTGCTGATGAGCGCACCGAATGTATTGATACTTGACGAGCCGACCAATGACCTGGATGTCGAGACACTGGCTATTTTAGAGGATTATCTGGATGGCTATGACGGAATAGTTATTACGGTATCCCATGACAGGTATTTCCTTGACAGGATTGCAAAGCGTATTTTTGCATTTGAGGGAGCTGGAAAAATCGTACAGTATGAGGGCGGATACACCGACTATATGAATAAACGCCCACAGCCTGCATCAGGAAAAACCGTATCGGAAAATGCATCATCCACAGGAGCATCCGCTTCAGGAGCACAGGGAAATACTGCATCAGATGGTACAGACTCAAAAGAAGCCCGGAAGAAGAAATCCATGGAAACCTGGGGTCATGAGAAAAAGCTCAAATTTACCTACAAAGAGCAAAAAGAGTACGAGACGATAGAGGCTGACATAGAAAAGCTGGAAAACAGGCTTTCTGAGATAGATGATGAGATGGTAAAGAATGCCACTAACTTTGGTAAGTTAAACGAACTCACAAAGGAAAAGGAAGACCTCGAGGGGCAGCTGATGGAGAAAATGGAACGTTGGGAGTATCTCGAGGATCTGGCGCAGAAAATTGCTAATTTGACAACTTCTTGACTTTTATTCCTTACACTATACCCTGTAAGGAGGAATTACAATGGCATACAAAATATTAATAGTAGATGATGAAAAAATGATGACGGAGCTACTTTCGGATCACCTGAGGGATTGTGGTTATGATACGATAACAGCAAATTGCAGCAGACAGGCTGTGGAAATGTTACCTAAGCAGCCCGATCTTATCATTTTGGATATTAACATGCCGGATATGAACGGTTTAGAACTGTGTAAAAATATACGAAGCCACATTAATTGTCCGATAATATTTGTTACTGCGCGGATCAGTGAGCAGGATAAAATAAACGGACTGCAATATGGTGGTGATGATTACATCACAAAACCCTTCAGTCTGAATGAGCTGACTGCAAGAGTCGCAGCACATTTGCGACGTGATGAGCGAAACAAAGGACGTACTGCGGTTCTTACATCTAATAATCTGATAGTCAATCTTTCGGAGAGAGCGGTATTTTATGGTAATACTGTCGTTCCATTTTCAAAGAGGGAATTTGATATTATAGAATTTCTTATGACAAATGCGAATCAGGTGTTTGACAAAGAGCGTATCTATGAAGCTGTGTGGGGATATGATGCCGAGGGAGACAGCAATGTCATAAAGGAGCACATACGCAAGATACGTGGAAAATTAAATGAGATAACAGGGCAGGATTATATAGAAACAATCTGGGGTGTGGGTTACAAATGGAAACGCTTATAAAAAAATTAAACAATTTATCTCTGCGCAAATATTTTGTGGTAAGTGTTCTTGCAACTCTTGTAATAATAGTCCTGCTCTCATTATTTACAATCTGGGGCTGCATGTCATTTCGAAAATATCTGCTGCCGGATTCAAACAATGTTTTTCTTAAGGTTTACCGGACATATGAGGATGGAAGTGAAGTGTCTTATTCCGTCAGGGTTAAGGTTGGAGAAGAGGGAGCAGAGTTGCCTGTTATTACGGCAGATGATAAGGCTGCAAAGAAACCTGTAGAAACAAGATATGCAATACAGCGCATTGAAAACAGCGTAGACTCATTATCTCCCAAAAGAAAAATGGCATATCATTTTTGTGGTGCTGCTATGGTAGTGATTCCCATTATATTCTCAATAGCTGGTATATTGTTATGCGGATTTTTCTTTTACAGGCGTAAGCTTCTACTGCCGCTTGGGATGTTGTCAGAAGCAACACAGCAGATATTAGATCAAAATCTGGATTTTAATTTGCGCTATGACAGTGAGGACGAAATGGGAGTGTTGTGCAGCTCATTCGAGCAGATGAGACTTAAGCTCAGTGAGAATTACAGCGAAATGTGGAATATGCTTGAGGAAAGAAGACTATTGCAGGCGTCAATAGCTCATGATCTGCGAAATCCTATAGCTGTTATAGAGGGATATACTGAATATCTGCAGCTAAACCTTAAAAAAGGAAGGCTTAGTGAGCAGAGAATATTAAAAATTGCAGAAAACATAAATATGTCAGC
>OJQL01001921.1_pt1 | contig 13441 bp, 13 predicted proteins | sample 1598731 | NCBI WGS metagenome assembly OJQL01 (sample SAMN03922510, study PRJEB24848) | human gut metagenome | isolation source: stool sample | host: Homo sapiens | place: Germany | collected 2010-02
CGCTAAAGCAGGCATAATGCTATGGTTCAACCAGATATTTCCGCTTCTATTTATATTTACGATTTTATCTAACCTGATTATCTCAACAAATGTGCTGCAAAACATTCCCCAAAAGCATATCATGCTTTTTACATACATAATAGGCATAATATTTGGATTCCCGATAGGAGCAAAGCTCACAGCAGATTTTTGTTCCAAAGGATACATAGATAAAAATCACAGGGAAATACTGAGTGCACTGGCAAACCATTTCAGCCTTCCCTTTATCATTACCTATGCACTGTCCGAGCAGCTTGGCATATGCAGCCACTATAGCATTTATCTTGTGTCACTGTATCTGCCATCTGCTATAGGAATGATAGCTATACTTTCGATTAACAAAAACAAAAGCTTAACACAAAAAATTCCGGCTCAAGGATTTAAGCTTAACATGCAAATCGTTGATGCCGGAATAATGAAAGGGTTTGAAACCCTTATAAAACTCTGTGGATATATTGTATTGTTCTCTATAGTCTCACGTATCCCACAGACAATTGCCCAAAAGGCTGACTGCAGCATGCCGCTGTCGGCAGACATAATAGGTGCCTTCTTTGAAACCACTAACGGTATCGGCATAGTCTGCGGTCTATGCATCCCACGCACCCTGTCAATAGTGCTATGCATTGCACTTCTGTCATTTGGCGGTGTATCATGCATGGTCCAGACCAAATCAATATTCCGGGATACAGGCTTTAGGCTTTACAGATACATACTGCTTAAGGCAGGCATGAGCATACTCTCATGCCTGTTATGTATTATCCTATTTCGCATCCTCATCTGAATCGGAAATATTGGTGATTTCTATGTCATCATCAGATGTATCTGTATCTGAAGCTGCCTCATTGTCAGACGACTCTGCTCCTGCAGCTTCATCGCCATTCTCTTCCGGTGGGAAAAGCTCAGCTCTGTTTGCTGCAACAACATCCTCAAACTGCTGCAGTGAACTTATAAGGCTGTCATATCTGGCCTTTGAAGTCTCAATAGAGCCTGTTAAGATGTCCTCAATGCTCTTAAGCTGGCTGTCCGTATATGCCATGGCACTCATTCTGAGATTATTTGCATCGTTTGTGGCACTGTCAAGTATCTCCTGTGCCTGCTTTGTTGCAATCTGCACTACCTCATTTGCCTGAGCATATGCCTGCTGCATAATCTGATGCTCGCTGACAAGCTCATTTGTCTGAATCTGAGCCTGCGCGATTATCTGATCAGCCTTCGCCTGTGCATCAGCAAGGATAGCCTCCTTATTGCTGATAATCTTCTGATATCTCTTGACCTCCTCAGGGGTCTTTGTACGAAGCTCTGAAAGAAGCTCCTCTAACTGTTCACGATTGACAAGAATCTTGTTTCTTGAAATAGGTGACGGCTTGCAGCCATCAATATAGTCTTCGATTTCTTCAATAATCTGTTCCATTTTACTGCTCATAAATACTGTCTCCTTACCTGGTAATATTGTATTTAGCATAAATTCTATCAATGAACTGTTCAGGTACGAACTTTGATATATCTCCTCCGTATGATGCAAATTCCTTGACAATTGTAGAGCTTAAATATGAATAATTGAGGCTCGAAGTGAGAAAAACCGTCTCTATTTCCGGATTCTGTACTCCGTTAGCCTGTGCAATCTGCAGCTCATACTCAAAATCTGTCACTGCACGCAATCCTCTTATTATGATTGTTGCATTGATTTCCTTCATGTAGTCAACTAAAAGTCCTTCGAAGCACCCTACCCTGACATTTGGTATGTGTGCTGTCATTTCCTTTATCATACTAACACGTTCTTCCAAAGAAAACAACGAGTTTTTTGCACTATTATTGAGTACTCCGACAACCAGCTCGTCAACTATTCTGGCTGAACGCTCTATTATATCCAGGTGTCCAAATGTCACCGGATCAAAGCTTCCCGGATAAATTCCTACCTTCATATTGTATCTCCTATGCACGCTTTATGAAAACATGCTTGTTTGTCTTATAAATTTTTTCTTTGACTATCTCATAGCCAAGCTCTGTGAGATAATCAAAATCAGTATCGTTTGAAGCCTCAACCACGATAAGTGTATCATCCTTTAATATATCGCTGTCCGAAAGTGTAATAAGCACTTCCTTTTCAAGCTCCTTATTGTATGGCGGGTCCATAAACACGATATCAAATTTGTATTTGCCCTCAAGTGTACGTACTGCCGTGACAGCATCCGTCATCATGAGCCTTGAGACCTTATCAAACTTTGTAAAATGGATATTGTCCTCGATGCATGAGGCGGCTTTTCTTGAATTCTCCACAAATACAGCATAAGCTGCACCACGGCTTAGTGCTTCAAGTCCTATCTGTCCGCTTCCCGCAAACAAATCTAAAAAATATGCTCCCGGAACATCAAACTGCATGACATTAAAAAGAGTCTCCTTCGTCTTGTCAGTAGTCGGTCTTGTATCTTTTCCCTCAATAGTCTTTAGAGGGAGGCTTCTCGCCGTTCCTGCTATTATTCTCATACTTTTCTCCCTGTTATAGTCTATTTCTGGTCCTTTAAGACGTCCTTATTCTTTGCAATATAGTCAATAAGTGAAACAACTGTGAGCACAAGTGCCACATAAATGAGGATTGTTCCAAGGATATTTAACCAGCCAAGCTGCAGATTGATATTAAAAATAATAATCTGGAAGGTTGTCTTAAACTTTCCCCAGTAGCTTGCTGCAATGACAATTCCATTGTCTGATGCAACGAGTCTGAAACCGCTTATGATAAACTCTCTTGCAATGATAATAAGCACAACCCATACAGGGATAAGCTTTAAATCAACAAGGCATATCATTGCAGAGCATACAAGCAGCTTGTCTGCAAGCGGATCCATAAATTTGCCGAAATTTGTAACAAGATTGTATTTTCTTGCAATTTTTCCGTCAGCCATATCGGTCAGACTTGCAATGATAAATATCGCAAGTGCTATATAATTTCCGTATCCGTCAAAAAACGGTGAAATAAGGAAAAATACAAAGAACGGAATAAGTATCACTCTTAAGATTGTAAGTTTGTTTGGTAAATTCATTTTACAAGTTCTCCTATCAAATCATATTCATACGCACCGGTCACCATAACCTTGCATATATCGCCGGTCATAAGTGTCTCATCAGTGTTGATGAATATATATCCGTCAACATTCGGTGCATCTCTGTATGTACGGCCGATATATGCATTTTCATCAGCCACCTTGCCCTCTATGAAAACATATAATTCTTTACCCTTTAGTGTCTCATTTTTATCAAAAATGACCTCTTCCTCAAGCTCCATGACATCTGCCTGCCAATCAGCCTTTATATCCTCATCTATCTGATCAGGCATTGCAGCTGCCTTTGTGCCCTCCTCCGGGGAATACGTAAAGGCTCCCAGACGGTCAAACTCCATATCATTTACAAACTGCATAAGCTCCTCGTGATTATCCTGTGTCTCACCCGGGAAGCCGCATATAAGTGTGGTCCTTAATGTGATATCAGGTATTCTCTCACGCAGCATTCTGATACGCTCCATGAGCTCAGCCTTTGTTGTTTTTCTGCCCATGCGCCTTAAAATATCGTCATTACAGTGCTGGATTGGCATATCCAGATAATGGCATACCTTCTCATCTTTTATCATGGACTCTATAAGCTCATCGTATATCTCCTCGGGATAGCAGTACATAATCCTTATCCAGAACAGCCCGCTTATCTTGTTGAGCTCATCCAAAAGCTTGTGAAGTGACTTCTCACCATACAAATCCACTCCGTAAAGTGTGGTCTCCTGGGCAACAAGTATAAGCTCCTTTGCTCCCTGCTCCACAAGGCTTTTTGCCTGTTCAATCAAATCCTCCATCGGCACACTTCTGTAACGGCCTCTGACAGAAGGAATGACACAGTAGGTGCAGTTTTTATTGCACCCCTCCGCTATCTTAAGGTAAGCGAAATGCCCTCCTGTGGTAACAATACGCTTTGTCTTTATGCTGGGAAGCCCCTCTAAGGTGTGCAGATTGCTGTATCTGTGTTTTTCAAGTGTCTCATGGACAGCTTCAACTATAGTATCATATGAATTGGTGCCAAGTATGGCATCAACCTCTGGGATTTCCTTAAAAATCTCATCCTTGTATCTTTGTGCCAGACAGCCTGTCACAATAAGTGATTTGCATTTGCCTGTCTCCTTATACTGAGCCATCTCGAGAATTGTATTGATACTCTCCTCCTTTGCATCACCTATGAAGCAGCAGCTGTTTACGATAATGATATCAGCCTGCGTCTCATCATCGGTCATCTCAATGCCGTCATTTGCAAGCATGCCTATCATATACTCTGAATCCACAAGGTTTTTATCGCATCCAAGCGAAATAAATAATAATTTCATAGTACCTCTCAAATGTAAGTATTTACAATTAAAAGGGAAAGACAAAACAGCCTTTCCCCTCCTAGATTAAGCCTCTTCGCCTTCGTTTAAATCCTCATCATCTGAGACGATTCTGACAGCTCCCGTGTACAGCTCCTCTACAGCAATAGATAATGGCTTATTGCACTTAGGGCGTGCGATAAGTGGTTCTGCGCCATCAATAATCTGGCGTGCACGCTTTGCTGCAGCAATAACGATAGAATAACGGCTGTTTACTACCGGCTCTTCACCTATCTCTACATTGTTGTTTACTACCTTCATTAACTCTACATACGATGGATGTATCATATTATTTATCTCCTTTCGAAAAGCTTAAAAGCTCTTTTCTCATTTTATTTATAAAATCTATATTTGATGATACCAGATAATCCTGATTCTTTTTTGTGTCATCAGAGCTGTGGATGATGTCATTCACAAGCTCTACACAATCGTCAAGCTTATCATTTACCACTAAATAATCATATTTCTCTATGCCCAAAGACTCCTCATATGCTCTTGAAAGTCTCTGTGCACAGACCTCTTTTGTCTCTGTGCCTCTTCCTACAAGCCGGTCCTTAAGCTCATCTGCACTCGGCGCTGACACAAACATAAGCACCGTATCAGGAAACTGCTTCTTTATCTTTAAAGCTCCCTGGATTTCTATCTCAAGAATCACATTCTTTCCGGCGCTAAGCTGCTCATTGACATATGACTTTGGTGTGCCGTAGTAATGATCTACATACTTGGCATACTCAAGCAGTCCATCTGCCTTTATCATCTGTTCAAATTCTTCCTCTGAGATAAAAAAATACTCTCTGCCATGCTCCTCACCCGGCCTTGGACCTCTGGTCGTGGCTGATACGCTCAGTGCATAATCATCACCATGCTTTGCCATAAGCTCCTTCATTATAGTTCCCTTTCCGGAACCCGAAAAGCCTGAAAAAACAACTAATTTTCCTGTGTTACTCATCACAATCTCCTAAAATTACTCAATATTTTGAATCTGTTCCCTGACCTTTTCTATATCAGTTTTAAGACTGATGCCTGTGTCAGAAATCTTAAGATCATTGGACTTTGAAAGGATAGTATTCGCCTCACGGTTCATCTCCTGTGCGAGGAAATCAAGCTTTCTTCCCACACTGCCACCGGCATTTAACGAATCCTTCATGGAAAGGATATGGCTTTTGAGCCTGACTGTCTCCTCATCCACACAGATCTTGTCCGCAAAAATAGTGACCTCCTGGGCTATTCTTGAATCATCAAGCTGATTGTCTGCAAGCAGCTCTCTTAGCTTTTCCTCAAGACGCGCACGGTATTCGACAATAATCTGTGGCGAACGCTCCTCAATGAAATCAACATATGATACCATATTATCGAGCTTTTCGCAAAGGTCTTTTTTAAGATTTTCTCCCTCGCGCACGCGACTTTCAACAAATGGCTCAAATGCACCGCGAAGAGCCTTCTCAAGACTGCTCCACAGCTCCTCCTCATCTACAGGCTGCTCCTCCATCGCAAATACCTCCGGATATCTCGACAGCGTGCTCACTCTTATATCATTCTCCAGTCCGAATTCCTCCGCCATCTGATTCAGATACTTAAGATATTCTCCCGCGAGAGCCTTATTATACTGTAATGAGAGATTATTTTCTGTAAAATCCTCATATGTGATATAAATATCGACCTTGCCACGCTCTATGTACTCCTTAAGCAGAGTCCTTATTGCACTCTCGAAGAAATTGAGCTTTTTAGGCATCTTGATATTGACATCCAGATATCTGTGATTTACAGATTTTACCTCAACTGTAATCTTACGGCTTGCATCTGCGTACTCGTATCTGCCAAAGCCGGTCATACTTTTAATCATAATTTTTCCTTTCGCATATGCATAGATGAGTTTATTATATAACTCCTTGAGATTTTCGTCAAATATATTATAATATAAATATTCATGATTATAAATATTCAGCACCTTAGAATATTTACAGGAAATAAGGAGGAACATCATGGCTTTAGACGGAATAGTCATTTCAAATATAGTTGCAGAGCTAAACAGCACGATACTAAACTCAAAAATCAGTAAAATCGCAGAACCTGAGGCAGATGAGCTGCTTCTTACCCTAAAGGGACCAAACGGCTCGTTCAGGCTTTCGATGTCTGCAAGTGCATCCCTTCCATTCATCTACCAGACACCCACAAATAAGGTAAGCCCTCTCACTGCCCCTACATTTTGCATGGTTTTAAGAAAGCATATAGCAAACGGACGCATCACAAAGATTTACCAGCCGGGCATGGAGCGTATCATAAACTTTGAAATCGAGCACTTAAACGAGATGGGCGATCTATGCCACAAGGTGCTTATTATCGAGCTGATGGGCAAATATTCAAACATCATCTTTACCGACTCCGATGGTACGATAATAGACAGTGCCAAGCGTATTCCCGCATCCGTAAGCTCTGTGCGTGAGGTGCTTCCTGGCAGAGCCTACACCATCCCCGCGACACAGGAGGATAAATATAATCCTCTGACTGTAGATTCGAAGCAGTTTGTGGATATTATATCAGCAAAGCCGCTTACTGTTTCAAAGGCTATCTACTCATCCTTTTCCGGCATCAGCCCCCTTGTGGCAAATGAGCTGGCTCACAGGGCAGGCCTTGACGCGGACTCACCTGTAGCTGCCTACTCACACGATGAGCTTTTGCACCTGGGAAGCAACTTCACATGGATGATGGAGGACATAAAAAATAATCGTTTTACGCCGAATATCGTGCGTGACGGCAATGAACCAAAGGAATTTTCTTCAATAGAGCTGACTCAGTATAGCGATTTAACGGTCACAAAATATGAATCTATATCAGAGGTTTTAGAGCTTTACTACTCTGAGAGAAACACCTATACACGTATACGCCAGAAGTCAGCCGACCTGAGAAAACACGTAAATACCCTCTTGGAGCGAAACCAGAAGAAATATTCCCTGCAGATGAAGCAGCTTAAGGACTCCGAAAAACGCGAAAAGTACAAGGTGTACGGCGAGCTTATCAACGCATTCGGCTACGGACTTACACCGGATGACAAGTTTCTTGAAGCAGCAAACTATTATGATGACAACAAAATCATCAAAATTCCTATCGACAACACAAAAACTCCTGCCGAAAACGCGCAGAAATACTTTGACAAATACGGAAAGATGAAACGTACTGCCGAAGCATTGAACGAGCTGATTCTTGAAACAAAAAGTCAGATAGACCATCTCGAATCAATCCAGAATTCACTGGATATCGCTTTAAGTGCTGACGACCTCGTCCAGATAAAGGATGAGCTGATAGAATATGGTTTTATCAAAAAAGGAAAGGGTTCAAAGAAACAGAAGGTAAAGAGCAAACCATTCCACTATATCTCATCAGACGGCTTTGATATGTACGTTGGCAAAAACAACTACCAGAACGATGAGCTCACCTTCAAGCTGGCAACCGGAAACGACTGGTGGTTCCACGCCAAGGGCATGCCCGGCTCACATGTCATAGTAAAGACCGACAACAAAGAGCTGCCGGACAGCACCTTTGAGGAGGCCGGCAAGCTCGCAGGCTACTACTCAAAGGGCAAAAATGCCGACAAGGTAGAGATAGACTATCTGCAAAAGAAAAATGTCAAAAAGCCAAACGGTGCCGCAGCCGGCTTTGTCGTGTATTACACAAACTATTCTCTCACGATTCACCCGGATATATCCGATATCAGGCAGATTGAGTAAGCAGATTATACTTATTTCATAACAATTTCATAACCATTCCAAAACGCTTAAAGCAAAAAGCTGATATACACATGCATAGTCCTGCATGCTATATCAGCTTTTATTTTAGCCATTTAATCTCATCACAGATTCATCCTCTTTAATTGTTCTTTTGCAAATTCATCCATTTTCTTTTTCAGTATTCTGTTTTCCGGTGTACAAAGCGCCGGGTCTGCTTCAAGCACCTCATCCACCATCTCAGATGCTTCCTTTAGCACATCGCTGTCCTGATACACATCCGCAAGAGCAAACGCAAGATCTCCACTCTGCCTGATTCCAAAGAAATCCCCGGGACCTCTGAGCTTTAAATCCTCACTTGCTATAAAAAAGCCATCATTTGATTTATTTAGTATCTCCAGACGTTTTTTTGATTTCTTTGAATTTGACGAATTGATGAAAATGCAATACGACTGTGCATCCCCCCTGCCTACACGGCCTCTTAGCTGATGAAGCTGTGCAAGTCCAAACCTGTCTGCATTTTCTATCATCATGACAGTTGCATTGGGCACATTTACACCAACCTCCACGACTGTTGTGGACACAAGCACCTGCGACTCATTATTTGCAAAGCGCTGCATCACCTCATCCTTTTCCTTGCTCTTCATCCTGCCGTTAAGCACATCTACAGTGATATCCTTTGGCAGTGCCGCTTTAAGCACATTTGCATAGTCTATGACATTTTCCCCTTCCGAGTTTTCGGTTTCCTCCACAAGAGGGCATATAACATACGCCTGATGGCCGGCTCTCACCTGCTCCTCGATGAAGCTGTAGGCCTTTGGCCTGAATGCCGTGCCAACCACACAGTTCTTGATTGGAAGCCTCTTTGCCGGCACCTCATTTATGACAGAGATATCCATATCACCGTATATGATTATTGCTAACGTACGCGGTATCGGAGTGGCACTCATCACAAGTATATGTGGCTTTCTTCCCTTATCCGAGAAGCTCTCCCTCTGCTTCACTCCAAATCTGTGCTGCTCATCTGTGATAACAAGCGACAGATTGGAAAAATCCGCTTTCTCCTGTATGAGCGCATGAGTGCCTATAATAAGCGCATTTTTCTCGTTTTCAAGGCGCGCATAAGCTTCTCTTTTCTGCTTTGCCGTCATGGAGCCGGTAAGAAGCACAACAGGACTGTCAAGTCCAAACTGACTAACCAGTGAGCAAAACGTCTCATAATGCTGGTTTGCAAGCACCTCCGTCGGAGCCATTATGGCAGACTGATAGCCACATTTTGACGCCCACGCCATAAGAAGAAAAGCAACAATCGTCTTTCCTGAGCCCACATCGCCCTGAATAAGCCTCTGCATCACATAAGGGCTTTTAATATCCTGCTTTATCTCATCTATTGTCTTCTTCTGCGCGCCTGTCAGCTCATACGGAAGCTTATCAATCAGTCCGTCTATAAAAGCATCATCCGTAAACTCAAACTCATTTTTGTCCTTCTGCTGCTTTTTATTCTGATACCGCATGCCCATGATAAAGAGAAAAAATTCATCAAAAACAAGCCGTCTTCTTGCCTCCACAAGCGCGTCAAAGTCATCAGGGAAATGTATCTGCTTCATGGCATAATTGTACTCGCAAAAGCCGTATCTGTGCCTTATATCCTTAGGCAGGTAATCTGACAGCAGTGTATCATGTGACAGAGTCTCCTTTATCGTCTTCACTATCAGATTGTTTGTCACACCGCTTGTCACGGAATACACAGGCTGCAGTGTATCGCGTATAGCCTCGTACTTTTGCACCTCATATACCACAGGCTGCTCCATGACATATCTGCCGCTCTTTGGCTTAATATGTCCGTAAAATATAAGATGTCTCCCCTGCACAAGCTGTGCCTTAAGGTATGGCATACGGTACCATACCAGCTGTATCATATGCCCGGGCGAGCCGATATCCTGCAATGTAATCTGCATTCTCGCTGTATTTTTCACTACAGGTGCCTTTTTAATCACAGCATGGATGGCATAGGTGCTGCTCTCATTTACATTATTCAGTTCATCAATATCCGTTATTTCCGGAAACTTTACATAATCCCGGGGAAAATGAAGGAGTATATCACCAACGGTGTATACTCCCATTTTAGCAAATGCTTTTTGTGTTTTTTCCCCGATTCCCTTAACCGCGGTAATCGGTGAAGCTATATTCATATTTGCTCCTAAATATAATAAATATCATTTATATTCTTTAAAAGGCTTTACTCTACAGAAATAACATAATAGTAGATTGGCTGTCCGCCATCGTTGACCTCAACCTCTACATCAGGATATTTCTCTTCGATTGCTGCCGCAAGCTCATTAGCTGAGTCCTCATCAGAATCACTTCCGAAATAGATGCTGACAATCGCTGAATCCTCATCTACCATGGCATCTACCATCTCAAGTGTGGTAGCCTTTAAGTCTGTTCCAACAGAAAGGATTCTCTTGTCTCCGATTCCCATGAAGTCGTTCTGCTTGATGGTTTTTCCGTCAATCTCAGTATCGCGGACTGCATATGTCACCTGTCCTGTCTTGACATTTTCTATCTCAGCCATCATCTGCTCTTTATTCTCCTCGGCACTGTGGTCAGGTATATAATTTACAAGCGCTGTGATACCCTGTGGGATAGTCTTTGTAGGGATAACAATAATCTGTTTATCCTCAACAAGGTCTACTGCCTGGTTTGCAGCCATGATGATATTCTTGTTGTTTGGCAGGATAAATACTGTCTTTGCATTTACATGCTCGATAGCGTTAAGCATATCCTCTGTGCTAGGGTTCATGGTCTGACCACCCTCTATGAGATAGTCCACTCCAAGGCCTCTGAACACTTCATTCATGCCTTCTCCGATTGAAACAGATACAAAGCCCATTTCCTTTGCAGGCATGTTATTTGTCTTTTCATCAGCCTGAGCAGCTTCATAAGCCTCTTCCTCAGCCTTCTGCTGTGCTGCAAGCTTCTGTGAATCCTTGATGAGCTTTTCCTGATGCTCCTCACGCATATTGTCGATCTTTATCTTGCTGAGTGAGCCGAAGGTAAGTGCCTTCTGCAGTGCAAGTCCAGGGTCGTTTGTATGTACGTGAGTCTTTACGATCTCATCGTCAGCTACAACGACTATAGAGTCACCGATTGACTCGAGGAATGCCTTGTATGCGTGCTCCTCATTGTCTGACATTGGCGCATTGAGTACAATAATAAACTCTGTGCAGTAACCAAACTTAATCTCTGCCTCTGTCTCAGCCGAAATCTTTGCAGGAGCTGCTCCTGTTGGTGCGCCCTCTATTGTATAATCAATCTCCTTGCCGATAAGAGCATCATATGCTCCCTTTAATACCTGAACAAGTCCCTGTCCGCCTGAATCAACAACACCTGCCTGCTTTAATACAGGAAGCATCTCCGGTGTCTGGTCAAGCACATACTCAGCCTGCTTTATAACCTCTTCAACAAATGTGACAACATCCTCTGTTTCGTCTGACAGCTCCAGAGCCTTTTCTGCTGCGCCCTTTGCCACTGTAAGGATAGTTCCCTCCTTTGGCTTCATAACTGCCTTGTAAGCTGTCTCAACCGCCTTCTGGCATGCCTCACAAAGAATAGTGACATCTATCTCATCGTATTCCTTTATAACCTTGCAGAAGCCTCTGAAAAGCTGTGATAAGATAACACCCGAGTTTCCTCTGGCACCTCTTAAAGAGCCTGATGAAATAGCCTTTGCAAGCTCTGCCATGGTAGGCTCTGTGAGCGAGCTGACCTCCTTGGCCGCAGACATGATTGTCATTGTCATATTTGTTCCGGTATCACCATCCGGTACCGGGAATACATTCAGCTCATTTATCCAGTCTTTCTTTGAATCAAGATTCTTGGCTCCCGCAAGAAACATCCTTGCAAGTAGCTTTGAATTAATGCTTGTGATCTCCACTTTTTGTAGTCCTCCTTAATCAATTACCCTTACGCCCTCAACGTAAATATTGATCTTTGCAATTTTCATTCCTGTAAATGACTCAACCTTGTACTTAACCGTCTCGATAAGATTGTCCGAAACAGTGCCGATCGAAATACCATACGCTACTATTACATGGAAATCAATCGTAATTTCGTTGTTCTCATCTACCTTTACATTTATTCCATGGTTCAGGTAATCTCTCTTTAAAAGCTTTACAAGACCATCCTTCATGTTGACCGCTGCCATGCCTACTATTCCAAAGCACTCTACAGCTACAGAGCCTGCATAGGTTGCAATAACATCTGTATCAATTAAAATTTGTCCATATTGGGTATCCATCTGTCCCTTCATAATATATACCTCCATCATATTGTGACGTAGCTAATGTTATTATACCTTTTTTTTCACAAAAAGCAAATATTTTTATATTTTATCCTTGCATTCTTTATTTTAATCTGATAGAATACATTTGTTGTGAGCTTAAGAGTATGGTAAGCTTAGTGAAATGCAAGGAGGTGCAATATCATGGCAAAATGTGCAATTTGTGAAAAAGGTGTTCATTATGGAAATAATGTCAGCCATTCTCATAGAAGATCAAATCATGTTTGGAAGTCAAACATTAAGAAGGTTTCTTGCAAGGTCAATGGAGTTCCACAGAAGTTATATGTATGTACTTCATGTTTAAGATCTGGCAAAGTTGAGAGAGCTTAGTCTTTATTTTTGAATCTTTTGAATTTTAAAGGACATCCGTTTGGATGTCCTTTTTATTTGCTCTCATATATGATATTAATCCTGCTTATCGTCCTCTTTATCGTCTACCTTTACATCGTCGAGATTAAGGTCATCATTTTTTCCCTTTGAGAAGCGGCTTACAATGTCCGGCACCATATCAAGTATCTTTGTCATGCCGTCCTGATTCTTTACATTGACAAGCTTTGTCTGTCCATTCTGGATAACGAGCACTGCACTAGGCTGAATCTTTCCGCCCATACCACCGGCTCCGTTATTTTTCTTTTCTGCCGAAAATGCTCCTGCTGCCACTCCAAACGACACATCCACAAGCGGAAGTATGATTGTATCCCCTATATGAATCGCATCACCAACCACCGTCTTTGTAGTGATAAAGCTGTCCATCCCCTTGAAAAGTGACTCTACCGTGTTATTGAAACTATTATCTGCCATAATATCTTCCTCCTATCTGCTTATCCTATTATATAATCTGCGGCAGTTTTTATCAAATAAAATTCTAAGTGTTGCCGCTAAAATACTTATTACTATCACATGACCCTTTATGTCAAAGCTGCCCTTTGCATACGGCTT